>Ga0256845_1001267_pt1 | contig 20641 bp, 22 predicted proteins | sample RiftiametaG_FD_189101 | JGI IMG/M metagenome (GOLD analysis project Ga0256845, IMG submission 189101) | Tube worm associated microbial communities from hydrothermal vent at the East Pacific Rise, Pacific Ocean - Riftia | ecosystem: Host-associated > Annelida > Integument > Unclassified ...
ACAACGATTGATAACTCTACAAAGTGACAGGCATTTTTTATTATGACAGGTCTCCATGAGTGTATTTTCCGAGCTGAAGGCTGCTAGCTTTCTTAAAAAAACTCATATACATCTACTTTTAACCTTGAAAACAAGGAATCGATTCCCTATTTTCAAGGTTAAATGATTAAACGATTACTCAGTTCTGTATTAAAAAAACGCGTTTCACAGACTCCAGTAGTGGCCTTACTCGGCTCACGGCAGGTGGGTAAAACTACCCTTGCGAGAGATATCAATATCGATAAACCCATCCACTATCTTGATCTAGAGCGCCCCTCGGATGTGGCTAAGCTGGTAGATCCTGAACTTTATCTGGAGAGATTTGCTGGGCACCTCGTCATTCTTGATGAAATTCAACGCCTACCAGACATGTTTCCGGTGCTTCGGAGTTTGGTGGATGAGCGTCGGCGTATGGGAGAGAAGGGTGCGCAATTTCTCATTCTCGGATCAGCTTCCCCAGAGCTTCTTCAGCAGAGTTCTGAAACCCTTGCTGGAAGAATCAGCTATTTGGAACTATGCCCGTTGCATCTTTCTGAACTCGGAAGCGGAGCGACTGTGCGGGACAACCACTGGTTTCGGGGAGGCTATCCTGAGAGTTATCTGGCAGAGGATGATGACGCTGCTGTGCAATGGTGTGAGGATTTCATCACCAGCTATGTTGAGCGCTATCTCCCCCAACTGGGAATCACGGCGGCACCGCTATTGCTCCGACGCTTTTGTTCGATGCTTGCCCACCAGCACGGAGGCACACTCAACCTCAGTAAAATGGCCGGATCGTTAGGGATCGATGGGAAAACAGCGCGACATTATCTCAATTTGCTTGAGGGACTCTACCTTGTCCGTAGTATTCCCGCTTGGAGCCGCAATGCTGGTAAACGCCTCGTAAAATCTCCAAAGATCTATTGGAGGGACACAGGATTGCTTCACACTCTAGCTGGTCTCCATAATCTTGAGCAACTCCTTGGTCATCCGCTCTGCGGACATTCCTGGGAAGGTTACTGCATTGAACAAATTATCACCCAGCTTCCGAAAGGGACGTTTTTCAGCCACTACCGCACCCATGCAGGCGCTGAAGTCGACCTTGTTCTAGAGACGAAGAGTGGTGATCTCATTGCCATCGAAATCAAACGCACGCTATCCCCAAAGCTTGGCGTAGGTTTCAGAGAAAGCATGAAAACATTGAAGGCCAGCGAGGGTTATTTGATCATTCCACAAGGTGAGGCCTTTCCCCTCTCCTCCAACGTCACAGCCATGAGTCTCGCTGAATTCTTGACCCAAAAACTCTAACTTTTAACGCTCATCACTGAGCGGGCATTCTCTCGCACCCCAAAGACGAGTTCATCAAAGTCGAAGACCTCAAAAACGGCGAATTCTTCTTCACCGAGTTCATCCGCTCGCTGGAGTGATGCTTTTATCCAGAAATGAACACTTACGCTGAGTTCCGTTTTTTTGATTAGTCGGCATTCATGATTCCGTATAGGCTGGTGAAAATTTCAGCGTATGCACCCATTCATCCACGACGACTTCTTACTCAGCACTCCCCTCGCCGCTCAGCTCTACCACGAGTATGCGGCGGCGGCGCCGATCTTTGATTACCATTGCCATCTGTCGCCGCAGGATCTGGCGAAAAATCGTCGATTTTCCAATCTTTCCGAGGTATGGCTGGAGGGAGATCATTATAAATGGCGAGCGATGCGCCTTCACGGCACCGAGGAAAAATTTTGCACGGGAAATGCCGACCCCTATGAGAAATTTCAGGCCTTTGCCGCGACGGTGCCCCACACCTTACGCAACCCACTCTACCACTGGACCCATCTCGAGCTGGCACGCACGTTTGGCATCACGGAAACCCTCAACGAGTCGACTGCTCCAGCGATTTGGGAACAGGCGAATGCCCAACTTCAAAGCGAAAACACCACCGAGGATCTTTCCAGCTGGGGGATACTCAAGAAGTTTAATGTCCAATTCATCGGCACCACCGATGACCCAACGGACTCTCTGGAGCACCACCTCGCCCTCAAGGACTCGGACTGCCCGGCAACGGTCGCCCCGACATTCCGCCCCGACCCCGCGCTCAACATTCTCCAGCGCACGGCATGGAATGCATGGATGGAAAAACTGGCCCTGGTCACAGATCAGGACATCCTAACAATCGGCACTTTAAAAGACGCGCTCAGCTCCCGTGTCGACTTTTTCGACACCGCAGGATGCCGCGCCTCCGACCACGGACTTGCCCGCTGCCCGCTCCGCATTGCTTCCGATACCGAAGCGGCAGCCACCTTTGATAAGGCGATCAGCAATCAGGACATCACCCCGGACGAGGCCGAGGGCTACGCCGGAAACCTGCTCACCTTCCTCGGCGAACTCTACGCACAAAAACGCTGGGTGATGCAGCTTCACCTCGGTGCCATCCGAAATGTCAACACAGGGATGTTTAATCAGCTCGGGCCCGATATCGGCTGCGACTCCATCGGCGATGAAGCACAAATCCCATCGCTCGCCCTCCTGCTTGGCGAACTCTCCCAGCGTGATGCGCTCCCGAAAACCATCCTCTACAACCTCAACCCCGCCGACAACTACGCGTTTGCCAGTATGGCGGGAAATTTCTTCGAGGAAGGGATCAAGGCCAAGGTGCAATACGGAAGCGGATGGTGGTTCCTCGATCAATACGAGGGCATGAAAAACCAACTCAACACGCTGTCTCAGCTCGGGCTGCTCTCGCATTTCATCGGAATGCTCACCGACTCCCGTAGCATGATGAGTTACCCCCGTCACGAATATTTCCGCCGTATCCTCTGCCAAATGCTCGGCGAGGACATGACAAACGGCACCTTACCTAACGACATTAAACTCGTCGGCAGCATGGTGAAAAATATTTCATTCACCAACGCTCAAAACTTTTTTGAGTAAAAAATATTTTCCCTTATGAAAAAATCATCTTCATTCTTCATCTCCGGTTTGCTGATCGGCTGTATTGTTAGTTGCTTGATCTTCGCAGTCATTTCTCGAAATCAGACGACTCAAGGCCATAGCGAAGGCTCGTCCCGAGTTCTCAAATTTGCCCACGGCCTCCCCACCAATCACCCCGTGCACATAGGGATCGAACACATGGCCAAGCGTCTGGAAGAAATTTCCGGAGGTCAAATGAAACTCGTCATTTTCCCCTCTGGACAGATGGGCGACGAAACCAAATGCATCGAACAAGTGCAGATGGGCACCCTCGCGATGACCAAAACCAGCGCCGCCCCCATGGGGAATTTTGTCAGCATCATGAAGGTCTTCAGCCTCCCTTACATGTTCGATGACTCAGAGCACTACTGGTCCGTGCTCGAAGGCGAAATCGGTCACGAACTTCTCGACCGACTCGCCATCCGCGACGACGGCAAAAATAGCGGCTTCCTCGGACTTGGTTACTTCGACTCCGGCAGCCGGAATTTCTACGCCACCTATCCGATCCACACGCCAGCCGATATGAAAGGCAAAAAATTCCGAGTCATGCGCGACCCCGTAGCCATGGATCTGGTAGAAGCCCTCGGTGGCTCACCGACCCCTATCCCGTGGGGTGAACTCTACACGGCACTGAAACAAGGCGTTGTCGATGGGGCTGAAAATAACCCCCCCAGCATCGTTTCCTCCCGCCACAGCGAAGTCTGCAAATACCTGTCGCTCGATGCCCATTCCCGCATCCCGGACATGGTCGTGGTCAGTGACAAAATCTGGCAACGCCTCAGCGAACAGGAGCGCACATGGCTCAAACAAGCCATGGCAGAAGCGACGACCTTTCAAAGAGAACTTTGGCAAAAAGCGACCGTCGCCGCCATGGAAGAAATGGAAAAAGAGGGTGTCACCATTCTGAAGGTCGATACCACACCCTATCGTGAAGCAGTCAAACCCGTGATCAAAAAACATGCCACTGGCGACGTCAAAATTTATTACGACCGCATCCGCGCCGCCAAACCGCCTACAGCGGAATGATGAATAGTGAGTAGTGAATGTCGTGTGGTGAATACACATCCTGACTAACCAACCTTCCTCCGTAGCCTCCGGCGAAGGAGAAGCACTCATCCCAAGTAATTCTGAAAAATTCTGTCTAGCGCCGCCGGCACCATCTCAAGCACTTGAAACTTCAAAGCCCATGATCTCATTCAACCGCATCCTCCACGCAATCCTCTCTTGGTTCTCGATCAGCGTGTTTTTTATCCTCATCGTCGATGTTGTCCTCGGTGTCAGCTCCCGATACATCATGGGGAATCAAATCCGCTGGACGGAGGAACTGGCCACCTTCCTTCTTGTCTGGCTCGTTTTCTGCGGCTCGGCCATCGCCTACTATGATAGGGCACACCTCGGGATCAACCTTCTAGTCGAAAGCCTCCACCCGTCTGCTCGGAGAATTACACGTATCTTCTCACTGCTGCTCGTCTTGGCCTTCACCTCGGGCGTCATGGTATGGGGCGGCGGCCAGCTTGTCATGGAGCGCTTCGAAGCGGGGCAAATGATGTCCACCCTAGGAATCCACAAAGCATACCAATACCTCGCCATCCCATTCTGCGGATTTTTCATCGCCCTTTTCAATATCGGAATGCTGATCGAAACCATCCAATCCACGCCTAACGAAGGGAGCTCCCCATCATGAGTCTTGCCATCGTCATCCTGCTCGTTCTCTTTGTCGTGATGCTGGTCATCGATGTGCCCATCGCCTTTGTACTCGCTGCCGTTACACTGGTGGCCTCTTGGGCATTGGGGTATGATCAGGTGTTGATCACGATTGCCGCCGATATGGCATCAGGGCCGGAAAGCTTCACCCTGCTCGCCATCCCCTTCTTCATCCTTGCCGGAGAATTTCTAGGCGCTGGTGGACAAGCGCGCCGACTCATCGACTTTGCAGCCTCTTTAGTAGGTCGATTCCCGGGAGGTTTAGCCTGGGTCAACACAGTGACTTGCATGTTGTTCGGGGCTATTTCCGGCTCGGCCGCGGCAGCCGTTTCATCCATCGGTGGCACTCTGATTCCCGAAATGAACCGCAAGGGATATGATCGTGATTTCAACATCGCGCTCACCACCTGCTCCGCCACCACGGGATTGCTCATTCCTCCCAGCAATGTGATGATTGTTTACGCTGTCACCATGGGCGGACTTTCCATCGACCGACTTTTTCTCGCCGGCATCATGCCCGGAGTTCTTGTGGGTATCATGCTCATGGTCATTAGCTTTTTCATCAGTAAAAAACGAGGCATCGGCGGCATGGAGTCTCAAACCGAAAGCGTAATCTGGAGTGGACTCAAGGCCCTTCCCAGCCTGACCCTCGTCGTCGTCGTTCTCGGGGGGATTCTCAAAGGATGGTTCACTCCCACAGAGGCCTCAGCCATCGCGGTGGTTTGGTCATTTCTCCTCGCCGTCGTCCTCTTCCGTGAGGTTAAAATCAAAGATCTCAAACCTCTGATGTATCGGGCCGTGAAAACTTCAGCCATCGTATTGCTACTCGTGGCATCCAGCCGGGCAATGAGTCAGTTTCTCACCTCCGAGCAGATCCCTCAGCTCTGTAGCGCCGCCCTGATGGGACTCAGCGATAACCCGATTGTCATTATTCTCGCCATCAACATCCTCCTTCTCATCGTAGGCATCTTCATGGACATGACCCCAGCGGTGCTGATTTTCACCCCCATCCTTGCGCCGGTCACCGCCGCTCTGGGGATCGATCCCGTGCACTTCGGCATCATCATGATCACGAACCTCTGCATCGGGCTCTGCACCCCGCCCGTGGGCACCTGCCTCTTTGTCGGATGCAGTGTGGGCAAAGGAAACATCGCGAAAGTCTCACGCGCGATGATCCCATTCTACATCGCGATGATTATCGCCCTCCTCCTCATCACCTACATTCCAGAGATCTCACTCTGGCTACCTAACTTTCTGGACTAAGGCCAGTAACCCGCACTTAATCTTTTTTCGAGGAGGCGTGGTCTTCTGGGCGTGGGGCGAGTTCTTCCAGAATCTCTAGTTCACATTTCCCAATCGGTAAGGTCCCACCTTTCACAATCCGCGCCCGCAGCCCCCCCACTCCTTTGAGAAACTCGAATGTGCCCGGAGCGCATGCTTCGTCCATCCAGTAACACGGCTTGCATTCGCAAGAGCCGGTCAGCTCGATTTCACCCAGCCGAAACCTCTTGTTGATCAGCGTGTTGAGATCCACTCCCTGAACCACCACATTACGGCGGAAGGCTCGGGGATGAAGATCGCCTTTGACGATATCATCCCGCACCTGCTCATGCACCGCCCAGTCAAACAGGGTGATTTGGCCTTTATAATCTTCCTCGTAATCAAAAAACCGATCATCGGTCACGCCGCGCCCCGCCACACAGTCGAGGTGATCCACCTCGTGGATATCGTAATCCATCGATCCCATACCATGGCGACCGTAGTAATTGTGTCCCGGAGAAATAAAGAGGTGCTTGAGTGTCACTTGCATACTTGTGATCATGAAAGACATCGACCCCGATGAAAAGCCCGAAAAGACAACAACGCCGCGTCTCTGAGAAAAATCCTGTAATCCTTGTCAACGCAGTCGAAAAAAACTATCACCCTGCCCATGTTCAGCACCGCCCTTGGCAGACTCCGCATCATCAGCCTCACCGAAGCCCTTTCCTACCTCATTCTACTCGGCATCGCCATGCCGTTGAAAAGAATTCTAGGAGAGCCCCTGATTGTCACCTACATGGGCTGGATTCACGGTGGACTCTTCATTCTCTTTTGCGCGGCCCTGCTCAATGCTATGCTCTCAGAAAAATGGAGTATCAAACCCGCCGCACTCATCTTTCTCGCCTCCCTCATCCCCTTCGCCCCGCTCTGGGTCGAGAAATGGCTAAAATTACAAATGGAGGCAAAAGAAAAACGCGCCGCGTCTTAAGGTGGCCTCCGGCAAACTTAAACAGGCTCAATCCGCTTTCCCACCAACTCAAATTTGGCGTGGAAATACCCGCCATTCATATCCCGACAGCAGGTGTAGCATGCCGCGCGGCGTTTCATCTTGCGCACTCGGTCAAATCCTTCACCACAGTCGGGGCACTCGTAGCGCCAGTTCCGCTTCATCGTTCGCCCCGGCAGCGGCAGCGAATGAGTCGCTCGCTCGCCGGGAATACCCAGATCCACACAGGCCTGCTGCCACTCCGCGCCATGCGCCTTGATCCTCCGCCGACCCGCCCGCGCGTAGGCGACAAGATGGGCAAGCTCATGAAGTAAAGTAGGATCCACCTCCTCAGGTGCCAGTTCGCGAAGTTTGGGATTCAGCTCAATCCTGGCACACGGCCAAAATGCCCTCCCTGCCGTGGTGCGCATCCGGGGGTTCCACTCCACCACCACCTGGCTCGCCAGCGCATCCAGTCCAAGAACTTGCAAAGACTCCACACACTGCGCCGTCAAATCCCGATCACTTCCCAGTTTCACCCGAGGCTTCTCAACCTCCATCACAATCACCGGTTCAGGTTTCTTTCTCCGGGAAAATATAAACTCAAGCTGCCGCACGGAATGATTCTACATGGATGCCATGGGGCTTACAACTGTTCATCAAAAAAAGCGCCCTCGCCCAACCAACAACGATTAAGTGGACGCCTCAAGTTGTCAGTCAACTTAATAGGGTCACTTAATCACATACTGTTTCTTAGCGTTAAGTTGTCCCGTTAAGTTGTCCGGCAACTTAACGGAAACTTAAGTGAATACGATTGCTTAGAATGGCACTAAAATGAGTTCCCGTGGGCAAGCGATGCTGATAAAACCTCAGAAAAAAGACTTTGAGTCGATTGGTGATGTCGGAATTTTAGTCGGAAACCGCAGCGATGCGGAATGGGCAGATTTATCGATTACAGCCTCCAATTCGAAAGCATGGTCTACTCCGCTAGCCGATCGAGCAATTTCTGATGAATGCCACCAAAGCCACCATTACTGAGCACGGCTATGGTATCACCTTCCTGGCATTTTGAAGCCACAAGATCGACAATTTTATCCACAGATTGATCACCGCCGCCCTCGCCCTCACAATACCAACTCGGAGTGCCTTGGGCTGTGATATCGGCAATGAGCATTTGAGGATCCAAGCGATCGGCCTCCGGCACCTTTTCCAGATCGGGGATCGATGGCATCACGGCAAAGTCCGCTTTCGCCAACGCATCGGCCAGCTCTTTTTGAAACACATTACGCCGAGTCGTGTTCGAACGAGGCTCAAAAATCACCCAGAGCCGTGAGTCCGGATACTGCTGACGTAAACTATCCACCGCCAGACCAATCGCCGTAGGGTGATGAGCAAAGTCATCAATTACCCGGACGCCACCAGCCACACCACGCACCTCCTGCCTGCGAGCTATCCCCTCAAAGCTCATCAACCCCTCACGAATTTGATCGGCAGAAAACCCAGAGAATCTGGCTGCACAAACAGCCATCGCCGCATTGCGAACATTAAACTCACCCGCCATCGGCAGTGTGTAATTTTCTCCATCAATGGTAAACGATGTACCCTCCGGGCGATAGTCAATTTTCGTAATCCGGAGATCACAATGCGCACCCATGCCCACGGTTTTCACAGGAGCGGGCGCACCCTGGGAAACCTCCATGCTACTAACACAATCACCATTCACAAAGGCAACGCCATTACGCGGCACAATGTTTAGAAGGCGCTTGAAGGTAAGCTTAATCTCATCCAACGAGTCATAGATATCCGCATGATCAAACTCGATGTTATTGACGATCACCACCTCGGGAAGATAGTGCAAAAACTTCGATCGTTTATCAAAAAATGCCGTGTCGTATTCATCCCCCTCCAGCACAACAAACTCAGAATCTGTAAAAGCCGCCCCCTTACCGAGATTACGCGGGATACCGCCAATCATGTGGCTAGGATCCGCACCTGCCGATTTTAAAATCCAAGCTAACATCGAGCTCGTTGTCGTTTTTCCATGGGTCCCACTGACCACCAGATTCCGGTGCCCGCGCAGGAAGTGCTCTTTAAGAATTTCAGGAAGGGAGACGTAGAGAAGCTTGCGGTCGAGCGCCGCCTCAGCCTCCTCGTTCCCCCGACTGATGGCATTGCCAATAACGATAACCTCGGCACTCTCCGGGATATTCCCCGCTTTGAATCCGGGAAAGATTTTCACCCCCTGATCTTCAAGAAAGGTGGACATGGGTGGGTAAACATTTTCATCAGAACCGGTGACGGTAAATCCTTTAGCGTGCATGGCTGCGGCAACCGAGCCCATCGCCGTTCCGCAGATACCTATAAAGTGAATGTGTTGCATGAAGATTGAAGAAGTAAGATAGAAGAAGTAAGATAGAAAAACGCTAGAACTGAGGGGCGGCGACGGTGCCGCCTTGGATTTCATCCGTGCGTTTGCGCAAAATACGGTCGGCCACTTCACTAACCATTTCCTCCATGAGTAGACGAAGGTGACTTCCCTCCCGATAGTCAGCCGGAGCAATATGCCGGACGCGGTCCGCCTTAGCACAGAGCTGATAACATTTCCTAAAGCTCTTTTTACTTGAGTCCTCAGGATTATACACAGCGATGGCATTGCCTCCGTTTTTGCGCATCACCGTGAAGCATGGCACATCGGTAGGGCCATCGCCGACGTAGATCATATTTTCGAAAGGAATCGGCCGCAGATCCGGGGCAAGATGATCATTCACGTCCTCGGAGAGATCTAGCAAACCTTTATTGATCCGGAAAAGAAACTGAGTTTTTGTGGTGTGGGAAATCGTGCGTTTCGCAAAACGAATATTCCCTTGCCCATCTTCACCAAACTCACAGCCGTAAATGGCATGAAACTTATCGCTGATGCTACAGCCATCTAGCAGCGCCTTCAAACCGGAAGAAACGATGTAATACTCAATGCTAATATCCTGCGCCAAATGCGCCGGAGTGAGACAGCGGGAACGCAGCTCATCAAAGACATCTGCCACACCAGGAAAAAACGACAGATTCGCGCCCAACTCGCGCAACCGCTCATTGGTCACCTGATCCATCGCCAGATAATCGAGCAAGCACTGCATGTAGGCCAGTTCACCGTCCCAATCCTGCTCTGTCACCAGCGCATTGCATTTTTTCCAAAAGGAGGTGGGATTAATCCCGAACTCAGGAAAAATCACATCGTCCTGCATGTAGCTCGGGCTCAGTGTCTGATCGTAATCAAAGACTAAGGCGATGGTGTTTTGGGCAATGGCCATGGGTGCTCGATAATAGGATGAAAAATTAAATTACTTCTTAGCATCGAGAACAGAATTCCACTTCATAATATTCGCCTTTTGCGCGGCAAACAAAGCATCCGTAGAGCCGAGGATCTTGATGCTCTTGATGCTGTCACCTTTAGCAATGGAATTGACCACATCCTGCCCCTTAGTGACCTTACCAAACACCGTGTGCTTACCATTAAGGTGAGGAGTTGCTCCATGAGTAATAAAGAACTGGGAGCCGTTGGTCCCAGGCCCAGCATTGGCCATGGAGAAAATGCCAGGTCCATCGTGCTTCAGAGAAGGGTCAATTTCATTATCAAATTGATAACCCGGCCCTCCTGTGCCCGAGCCAAGAGGATCACCACCCTGAATCATGAAGTTCGGAATCACGCGGTGAAAGGTCAAATTATTATAATACCCACGCTTGGCGAGGTTGAGGAAATTAGCCACCGTCATCGGGGCCTTCGAGGCGTTGAGAGTCGCCTCAATATCCCCTTTGCTAGTGGTCATGACAATCTTGATGTCTTCAACTACAGCTGGGGCTTCTTCTTTAAGTTCTTTTTTAGCCACACAACAAGCGGTAAGCAAGGTAATGAGTATAATTGCGTATTTTTTCATCGGCAAAATCAATACCCTGTATCCAAAAGAGTGCAAGCGAGGAAAGTGAGAAGTTGACGCGATAGAACGACTTCACTCTTGTTTTTTATCGTAAGCAGCAGAAGTTGATAGCCGCCCTGTGGACAGCGGACAGTGGACGGGAGTCGGGAGGCAGTGGTCGGGTGGTGTATCTGCCTATCCCTGATCAACCGTGGCGGCGGTTTCAAACCGCCTCGCCCATAATCATATCAACCATCAACCAAAAAGCCCCCGCCTCCCATGATCCAAACCATCCCTTAACCGAGCGGGCTGGAGAGTCTTAGCCTCGCTACCACCCACGCGATCTTGCCATTTTATTTCTTCTGATAAACACGCACCCAATCAACCTCCATCTCTGCAGGATAATGTTCCGCCTTGGCCTGCCCTACCCACTTCCCTCCGATCTGCATGGAAAGCACGAAATAAAAAGGTTGGGCGAAAGGATACTGTTTCGCTCCTTTTCCCGGCACTCTTGGGTAGGTATGGGTTGGCTTTCCATTCACGGTAAATATGACTTTCTCAGCACTCCATTCACATCCGTAAGTATTCCAGTCGGCCTTACCCCGTTTACAAAGCGACCATTTACGATGATCAAGCTTTGATTCAGCAAACTCATCCTGCCAGACAAGCGTCCATCCGGGAAGTTGCGGTGCAGCAGCGGATCCGCCAGTTACTGCAGCTGACTGCGCCGAAATTCCACTCCAGACACAGAGCATCGTGGTAACGAGAATGGAGAATGGACGAGCCTCTCCGCAATAAACATCTCCGCGAGAAAAAATCCAAATAGCCATTCATACACCCAACTACGATGTTGCTGAGACCTCTCTTTCACTCTCTGACATCAGGTAAGGACACCCAGACACAAAAAAACCCTTATAAAATAAGGGTTCAAGAGAATGGAGGCGGGAGCGGGAATCGAACCCGCGAATGTCGGTTTTGCAAACCGATGCCTTCCCACTTGGCCATCCCGCCTCTTTATTCTGCTGTCTTTTGCCCTTGGGGAAATGAACTCCCTGCGAGGCGGGACGTAATTAGGTCCTGCCGGGGGCGATGTCAACTGTGCATTTCGACTATGTCGTGAAAAGTCCTCAGTCTGACTTGCCAACAACCATTTTTGCTCGTATTGACACCTCTACGCGGCTATGGACGCCCCTCAAGCCTTTATTTTCCATCAATTTTCACATCCACCTTCAACCCAATATCCAACACCCAGTATTATGGAAGGAATAGCCATCATGACCTCCGGCGGAGACGCCGCCGGAATGAACCCCGCCGTTAAATACGCTGTCGAATACTCCCGCCTTCTCGGCTACAAACCGTTTTTGATCTATAACGGCCTTCGGGGCATGATCGACGACAATATTGAGGAAGCTAAACCCAATTCAGTTTCGGGAATCATCAACCGAGGTGGCACCATCCTTAGATCATCCCGATCCAAGCGGTTTTTTGAATACGAGTCCCGCAAGACAGCCTTTGAAAACCTCAAACGCCACGGCATCACCAAACTCATCGTCATTGGTGGCGACGGCTCATTCCGCGCCCTGAACCAATTTTACGAAGATTTCAAAGTGCCATTCGCAGGCATCCCCGCCACCATCGACAATGATATCCCCGGCACCGATTACTGCCTGGGAGTCGATACCGCCCTCAATATGATTCGCTCTAATGTAGATAGTATTCGAGATACAGCCAACTCCTTTAGCCGCGCATTTGTGGTCGAGGTGATGGGACGAAACTGCGGCTATCTGGCCATGGCATCCGCTGTGACCAGCGGAGCTGAAATATGCATCGTTCCCGAACTTAAATATGATCTCGACGCCATCGGGAAGCGGCTTCGTGGCCAACTTGAGAATGGCCGTAACTTCATCATCGCGATTGTCGCCGAAGGCTGCAATATGAGCGACTACCTCACACGCTGGATCAATGACAATTTAAAAATGGATGCCCGCCTGACCATCCTTGGCCACATCCAACGTGGTGGCTCCCCAACAGTGCGCGACCGCCTGATGGCATCGAAATTTGCGGTGGCTGCCGTTGAATCACTGCACCGCGGTGAGACCTGCAACATCATGGTTTACCGTTCCGGTGACTTTGGCACCCTGCCAATCCATCGAGTAGCAGACTCCCCAACACCTGTGGATTCTGACCTGATCCGACTTTGTAAACCGCTGAGTCGGTAACAAAATTAATATTCCCGCTCCAGCAAGTAACGGGCAATTTGCTCGAGGCGCGCCCCCTTTTTTCCAAACACTTCAAGGGACTTTAGTGCCTTGCGTGTCAGACGGGCCGCCTCTTTACGAGACTTTTCCAATCCGAGAATCGCTGGGTAAGTGGACTTATCCACCGCCTCATCCTTGCCGGCGGTTTTTCCTAGCTTTTCAGTGGTTTGCGTCACATCGAGAATATCATCAATCACTTGAAAGGCCAGGCCGAGATTGTAGCCGAAGGTTGTTAGTGCCTCGATTTTTCGTGGCGTGGCATTCGCACTCATCGCGCCGAGACGCACCGAGCAGGTGAGCAGGGCTGCTGTTTTCGCTTCGTGAATACGGACAAGTTGCGCCTTGTTCAGACTCTTGCCTTCTCCTTCGAGATCCAGCACCTGACCGCCAATGAGCTTCCGACTCCCTCCAGTTTCCGCGATTTCTTTAACGTAGTCTCCCACATTGTAGCGTTTGGTGGCTGGGGTCTGTGCAATGATAGTGAAGACCTCTGTCAGCAAGGCATCACCGGTGAGGACCGCCATGCCCTCGCCAAAGACCTTATGGCTCGTCGGGCGACCACGGCGAAGATCGTCATCGTCCATACTCGGCAGGTCATCGTGCACCAGCGAGTAGGTATGCATCACCTCGGTGGCGCAGGCTGGAGCCAGTGCGTTTTTGATCTCTCCGCCACAGGCCTCAGCTGCTGCGAGACAAAGAATGGGGCGCAATCGTTTTCCACCAGCGAAAATGCTGTAGCGCATCGCCTTGTGAATCGTCTGAGGGCGAACGCTCTCACGCGGCAGGAATCGCCCAAGGGCAGAGTCCACTTCTTTTTGCTTTGCTTGAAGCCAAGGTTTGAGATCGTCCATCGGAGCTTGGTATTTAGAGTTTAGATCTTAAAATTTCAGTCAATGAGTTCGGCAATCTGAACAGCATTCAGCGCTGCGCCCTTGCGGACCTGATCACCGACCACCCAGAGGGCGAGCGCTTTATTAAAGACCATGTCCTTGCGAATGCGGCCTACGAGACAATTATCTTTTTTCGTCGTGTCCAAAGGCACTGGGTAGATCTCTTCATCGGGATTGTCCTTGGCATCGATTCCAGGGTAATCAGCATAAACGGCACGAGCTTCACTGACATCAGGGTCTTTTTTAAACTTCGCGGTGATGCTCACCGAGTGTGAACGATGCACCGGCACACGCACACAAGTGCAGGTGACACGAAGATCGGGAAGATTAAGAATCTTGCGGCCCTCGTTGAGCATTTTCAGCTCCTCCTTGGTGTAGCCGCTCTCGGTAAAGGAATCCACATGAGGAATCACATTGGAGGCAATTTGGTGCGGATAGACGTTTTTCATGTCGTCGGTCACCTCACCTCCAGCACCGAGCACCTTGATCTGCTCATCAAGCTCAGCGATGCCTTGAGCTCCACTACCGGAAACCGCCTGGTAACTCGAAGCGATGATACTCTCAAGCCCGTAGAGCTTATGCAGAGGATACAGCGCCATCAGAGTAATAATCGTAGTGCAGTTCGGATTGGCAATGATCCCTTTGCGGGCATCCTTTACCGCCTCTGGGTTGATTTCAGGCACAATAAGCGGCACATCCTCGTCCATACGGAAAGCCGATGAGTTATCAATCACGATCGCTCCCGCCGCTGCGGCGCTAGGTGCATACTCCAAAGAAAGCCCTCCCCCAGCACTGAATAAGGCGATATCAACGCCCTCAAAGGAATCGTGTGTGAGTTCCTTAACTTTAATTAACTTTCCACGGAAAGAAATCTCCTTACCTGCCGATCTGGCGGAAGCGAGTAGAGTTAGTTCACTGATTGGGAAATTTCGATCTTCCAAACAATCGAGCATTTCTTGGCCAACGGCTCCTGTAGCCCCTACGATTGCTACATGTTTTGCTTGTTCTGCATTCATAAATGAGGAAAGAGAATGACTTGATCGCCCCACGTGTCAACCCTCTGATTTCACGAAATTCATAATTTTTTTAATGTAAAAAAGTTGAAAATAAGGCTTTTTTAAATTTTTCATATAGCTTTAAATACGGAGTTGTGCTAATGTTCCCTCATGGCTATTACGAAAAGAACTCGCTTCTCCCGTCGTGTCCCGGATCACGTAACCGATGAAATTGTCAACGTCCTTGGTGATGACGACAGCTTTTTTGGCTTCAACGACCTCTTTGAGGCGGTCTACGCACGACTGAAAGAGCGCAATGCCGTGAGCGGCGGAGAAGAAATGCTCCGTCTCCGTGCTTACGAAAAACTTCAAAACCTCGTGACACGCGGCATGATCGAAAAAGAAAACAAGGAATACAAGGGATTACCCAAGCTCTCTGAGGCTCACAGCGACTTCCTCGCTGCCCAAGAGAACGCTTAAGGACCCGCTCTCCTTGAAACCGTTTAATTTCGTGCTGGATATTCCACCACGAATCGTTTTAAAAACCCGTGTCACCTCCAAGTGACGCGGGTTTTTCTTTGCTGACCCACTTCTTTTTACCACCTCATCCACCATCATGCTTGAAAACTATCTTCCCGTCCTCATGCAGACATGCGCCGCTCTTGGATTTTGCGCCATCATGCTCAGCATGAGTGTGCTACTCGGCAAAAAAGGCCGCAGCAACCCCATCAAAGAAACACCTTATGAGTGCGGCATGCTTCCCGTGGGTAAAGGCTCACCCCGTTTCAGCATCAAATTTTACGTTCTGGCGATGCTCTTCGTCCTGTTCGATATCGAAGTAGTCTTCCTCTACCCATGGGCCGTCCAGTTCCGCGAACTTATCCAGGATGGGCCTATGGCATTCTGGAGCATCTGTGGATTTGTCGGCATTCTTGCTGTCGCTTATATCTACGCGCTGAAAAAAGGAGCTCTCGACTGGAGCCACTAAATCAGTAGCTCAGCCCCTCTAAAAAAGGCCTAAAGTGCCCTAAAGCCTGAAACGCCCGCAAATTAAAAAAAAATTACCTTGCTTTACACCTGAGTTTTACTTATCGCGTCCATGGTTCAGCTGCGCGGCATCTTATTTGCTATCGCATCTGGAAAATTGCCAACCGTGGCAAAACCCTAATGATTAGTGCGTGCGTGCACCTGATCGCTAGTTCAAACACCAACGCACACACTAGAATATAATATGAACATCTACGTAGGAAACCTTTCTTGGGGATTAAACCAAGACGACCTTGAGCAACTCTTCGCCGAATACGGCCCAGTTAAAAGCACGAACCTCATCGAGGACCGCGAAACAGGCCGCTCCAAAGGCTTCGCCTTTGTTGAAATGGAAAACACAGAAGACGGCGAAAAAGCCATCGAAGCACTTAACGGACACGAAATCGACGGACGCAGCTTGACTGTAAACGTTGCTCGTCCACGTGAAGAGCGCCCACGTCGCGACAACAATCGCGGAGGCGGTGGTGGTGGATACGGCGGCGGTGGCGGACGTAACAACGACCGCAACAGCTGGTAATCCACGAGAACTATCTCTCTTTAGAGGTCACCCACAGCCTTTGGTGTTTCACCGGGCTGGGGTGGCCTTTTTTTATGCCCATTTAAAAATCCCACAACCTGCCAATGAGTTCCAACCATTGGCCAGCATATTGGTGGCCACGATTTACATGCCATCACATCCCCGACCCACGCCAAACACTGGGCGAAACCCCGCCGCGAGAACTAAAAACTCGGGAAAAATAAGCGGCCTTTGAATACCCCACGCTGTCGTCAAACCTGCTTTTTTACCCGGATTATACAAATGCCACCTAGGAGCCGCCCTGCCAAAGGCGAGATAGAAGGTGTACCCCTTGATGACCAACCTATCATCCTTGACACTTCAATCTTCAAACTTGAAACTCCCCCCATGCAGCCCACTCAGTTCATGGATGCCGTTCAGGCCGTTGTCTCGAAAGAAACACGTTATGACATCGGCGCGTATCATTTTCTCAAGGACGCTCTGGACTTCACCGTAAAGCGAGTGATGGACAGCAATCAGGGAGAACATCGCCACGTATCGGCCGGTGAACTCATTCATGGCTTTAGAGACCTCGCTATCCAGGAATTCGGCCCCATGGCCTCCACCCTGATGAGCGAGTGGGGCATTCAAACCAGTAACGATATCGGCGTGATGGTCTTCCAGCTCATTGAAGAGGGAGCCTTCGGCAAACAGGACTCCGATACCAAGGAAGATTTTTCCAACGTCTTCGATCTCCTCGAAACTCTCGATGCGCCGTTTCTCCCTAAAAACGCGCCGCGACCGACTGAAAAAACGTCTCAACTCAAACTACCATGAAATCGTCACTTCTTCTTACCGCCTTTCTGGACGATGACGCCACGCTCCCAAAATCCAACATGCCCGACTACCTCCACCCCAAAGCCGACGGCTACAAACTCTGGGCCGACGCCATGGAGACGAAGTTAAAAGAACTGCTCGGAGAGTAAGGAGAGCAGACACTTTTGTCAGCCTCAACCCTAGCACCCAACCCTAGAAGCAAACAAAGGCAGCGGTGGACAGAAGTGTCCACCCTCCCTATTTACAGCTTTGCAGCAGCTGCTGTTTTCAGTTCGGCCACCTTCTCACGCTCTGGCGCGGCGCCTCGGGCTTGATCGGGGCGTCCTCCTCCTTTGCCTCCGGCCAGAGGTGCCAGCTCTTGAATCAGCTTGCCAGCCATCACGCCATTGGATTGCGCATCGGCACCGCAATAGGCACCGAGGTGAAGCTTATCACCATCGTCGACAATCAAAAAGGCAGCCTCGCCAAATTGCTTTTTCTTCAATCCGTTCAGCAGCTCTTGAAGCAAAGTCGCGGGACCTTCGAATGATTCCACTATCGCTCCTCCTTGGGCCAGTAGCTCACCCAGAGCGGCATCAGCCACTTTGGCCGCTGCGCCAGCTTGAGCTTTTTTCAATTTTTTACCCGCAGTGATCACAGCCTCCTGAAGTCCCTTCAGATGTTTGATTCCCCGATTAAAAACTTTATTTTGCTGAGCAAAACTTCCTTTCGCTAACATGCCCGCCATGATGTGAGGGAACTGCGCATAGTGCACACCCTCTGATCCTGCCTCCACAAGTTGCTTGTTGAGTTCATCGAGCTTAATCCTCTGCGCATCCGCTTCATCGGAATTTTTCTCAATGATTTGGCGAGCCCAGTCGTAAGCGGCCTCACCGCACACGGCCTCAATCCGTCGAATACCAGAAGCAATCGCACCTTCAGATTTGATTTTAAAAATGCCAATATCCTTCGTATTTCGCACATGAGCTCCACCGCAAAGCTCCATGGAATATCCGTTGAACTCGTCGCCTTCACCACCCACCTGCACCACGCGAACGACATCGCCGTATTTGTCACCGAAGAATTGCTGGATGTCCTTACGACCTTTGATATCGGTATGCGGCACTTCCGACCACGATACCTGATCGCCGGCTTCAATACAGTCATTCACTCGGTGCTCGATCGCATCGATCTGCTCTCGGGTCAACGCGCCGGAGTTAAAGTCGAAACGAAGTCGCGTCCGACTCACCAATGACCCTTGCTGGGCAACATCGCTGGAAACAATCTCGTGTAACGCCCAGTGCAGCAAGTGCGTGGCGGTGTGGTGAGCTTCGATAGGGCGGCGGCGATTTTCGTCCAGATGTAACGTCACCTTATCACCCACCACAACGGAGGCCTCAAGTGGCAACGAGTGAGCGCGAGCCAGACCTAACTGCTGCACGGCAGAAACAGGATAAACAGCCCCATTGTGAACCAACTCGCCCTGATCACCTAACTGACCTCCCATTTCAACATAAAAAGGAGTTTTATCCGTAATCACCAAGAGCTCTTCAAGCTGGCTGTGGACTTCGATGATGGTCGCTTCCACAGAATCATTTTCAAAACCAACAAAATCGGTCACCGCATCCGTAGCAATATCCGCAGCCCTCACCAGCGCCTGCGTGCGAGCCTTGCGGCCAAGTTCACGCTGCTGCTCCATCAACGATTCAAATTTTTTCATATCCACCGTCAAACCACGCTCTTCACAAAGAAGCTGGGTAAGATCGATAGGAAACCCAAAGGTGTCATAAAGTTTAAAGGCAAACTCACCGCAGATTTGCTTCCCTTGTCCACAGATCTCCTGCTCGAACATTGCAAGACCGCGGTCGAGCGTTTCGTTGAAGCTCGCCTCCTCACGCTGGAGGTTCTCCTTGATCGCTTTTTCACGCTCTTTGAGCTCGGAAAAAATACCCGACATCTGCTCGACGAGTGTGCCCACCAGCTCAGCCATAAAGTTGGTTTTACCCGTAAACCCAAGCGTGCGGCCATAGCGCACAGCCCTGCGAAGAATGCGGCGGAGCACATAGTTGCGACCCGTATTTCCTAACATAATACCGTCAGCGAGGGAAAACGAAAGCGTCCTGATGTGATCGGCGATCACGCGGAAAGCAATGGCCTCTTTTAACTCGCCTGAAATTGTCGACTTATCGGCATCCACGGATGCCGGGTAGATATCGACGTATTTCTTTCCACTCAGCTCCTCCAGCTTCCGGAAGATCGGCTGGAAAACATCCGTGGCGTAGTTGGTAGGCTGTTTGGAAAAATCAGTGAAATTCTTCGTCCCCTGAATGATCGAGCAAGCACGCTCAAAACCCATTCCGGTATCGACATGTTTGGCGGGAAGATCGCGGAACGAACCATCGGCCTCCGCATTGTACTGAATGAAGACGAGGTTCCAGATCTCAATACACAGATCGGAGTCCATGTTCACCAATTTCCCTTCGGTATCGCCCTCGGGAGTGAGATCGACGTGCAGTTCGGAACACGGACCGCAGGGACCGGTTTCGCCCATCATCCAGAAGTTGTCTTTGACGTTGCCATTGACGATCTGCTTTTTCGGATCGAGCCCTTTGCTTTCGTAAAGTTTCGCCCAAATATCATAAGCCTCCTGATCAAAATGGCCGGGATCTCCCTTGGCTGGCATATAAACCGTGGCGTAAAGCCGCTCAGCGGGAAACCCCCAGCGCTCCACCACCAATTCCCAGGACCATTCGATGGCCTCCTTTTTAAAATAGTCACCAAACGACCAGTTGCCCAGCATCTCAAACATCGTGTGGTGATAGCTGTCGTAGCCCACATCCTCGAGGTCATTGTGCTTACCTCCGGCCCGAATACACTTCTGAGTATCGGCCGCGCGTGGTGGATCGTAGGGAGCTTTATCCGTTCCTAAGAAATAAGGCACAAACTGATTCATCCCCGCATTGGTAAAAAGCAGTCCAGGGCTCTGCGGCATCAGGGAAGCCGAGGGCACGATGGTGTGTTGCTTCTCCTTGAAAAAATCAAAGAAGCTCTGGCGGATTTCATTAGCGGTCATGAGAAAATCGAGATCAGTTATAAGTTATCAAAAAATAGGGCATCGCCCTCCTGAGGCGTTGAAATAAAGGAAATCACCCAATTACGCAAGCTTCGTGTTGCCCCGCATTACGCAGGGTGATCACGCTAGGAAAAAAGAAGACCTGAACCACTGGTGGCGGCTCCAGATCGATCAAAAATATGATATTGCGCGAAGATATCAATTCGATTACCATGGGGACA
>Ga0256845_1001268_pt1 | contig 20633 bp, 15 predicted proteins | sample RiftiametaG_FD_189101 | JGI IMG/M metagenome (GOLD analysis project Ga0256845, IMG submission 189101) | Tube worm associated microbial communities from hydrothermal vent at the East Pacific Rise, Pacific Ocean - Riftia | ecosystem: Host-associated > Annelida > Integument > Unclassified ...
CCCACAAAAATCCCCCTCCCACCTCAAAGAGACAGAAAGGGGATTCTAGCCATTACTCACACAAAATAATTATTCACACAACACAGAATAATTACTCACACAAAAAATATTTAAGGAAGATCAACTGGAAACACTAAAATATGAGTAGGAACCCAAGGCAAATACCCGCGATGGTTACACGGACCTTCATTACCTCGAATAGTCACCGCAGCTCGCGCCCCAGTTTCCTTATTGGTTACCATGACCTCAATGTTGCGCGGAGCCGTTTCAGGATCATATTTAACCCACTGACAAGTTTTCTTGGTTTTTTTAAAATCAGCCATAATGAAAAATAAAAAGTTGAATAGTAAAGCGGATTTCCCGCCAAAATTAGAGCGCAGCAAAAATCATCAGATTCTCAAACGTCCCTTCACTGGTCGCCGTAACTTCATCCTCCGCAGTCTCACCACGCGGATTAGTAACAGATACCAAAAAGCCAATACAGACATGATTCTCAAAAGGAACCGACTTATCTTTGACGGTTTCCACCAAAACTCCCACCCGATGACCATTTACACGGTTCAGATCCTCCCGCGAAGAAATATACTTGTAACCAATAGTCATGTTGGGGATCTCTGGACGGCCAGACTTATTCCAACGAGCCGGATTATCACCGCAAGCCACAGGAACAGGCTTAGCCACAGGGAAACTGATGTCCTTGTTGACCGCACAACCAATTTCGTAAAACTCAGAAGCGGGAGGGGATGCTATAATCTCAAACTCATTCCCAGCCAGCGTATTATTAACAGACGCCACACCCTGAATTGATTTGATCAACTTATCAGCATCACCAGCAGAATCCGCCACAAAATCCGAAGCCGTGCATCGCGCAAAAATATTATCCTGAATCGAAGACCACGCAGGAATTCCAATCGTCGCCGTGCTGGTGCCCACAACATCATCATCATAGGTGACATTCAGCACCACTGTCAGCGAACCACCACCAGCCGCACCAACAATCTCATTGGAGCACCGCAAATGAAGATCCCGACCAGCCACAGGAAGAGAAACACCCGCCGATGGCGACCATATCGAATCTCCGACTTGATCACCAGTAACTCTAACCGACCCCATTAAATAAAATGGAGAAGCCGTAAATTTGACATCCATTGTCTCATTGCCAACCTCAGCAGAAACAGCGGTAGGAATTTGTGCAGAAGTAAGAGTAGTTAGATTGTATCTCATAATATTATTTGATGTTGAAAAGTATGTTTTTGACGTATTTGGAAAGAGTTAAAAAAGAGTTGAACCCCGCACAGCATCAGAAGCTTATCAGTCTCTTCGCTGTGCGAGGCACAGTATCAGCGGGTTGCGGTTAGGAAAAACTTATTCTGCCAAATTAAGCAGCACGGTAGCGGATACAAAGAACATTCGGACACCAGCTCTCTGGGAAGCTAATGCCAATGGCCTTAGTCTCCATCTTACGACCTTTATTCATGGAAAGCAAAGCGGGTGACTCATCTGTAATCTGACGCCCCACACTAGGCTTAGTGTAGAAAATACCAGTAGGACGGTTCATCCGCACGATCACGCACTCAAGCGCAGGATCAAGCCCAGAATCAGGAACAATCGTGAAATTAAAACCACCGTAGGCAATCTGGAAAGGATTATTAGCAATTGCCTCACGCTTCGAGTCCGGTGTGCTTGTCACCTCCGCATCATTCAAGAAGTCAGAAGCTTGGCCGGAAGGCACATGAATCGCCACTGGTATCATGTCAGGGCCATTAACAAGACCACCCTTACCCCATGCTGTGCAGTAAGCCACAACCGTCTTGAGGATCGCCTTACGCAACTTGGAAGTCGCCGTATTATCATCAAGCTCGATGTAGTTTCCAGCAGGAAGGTTAGCAGGGACAACATTGCTATGAACAAGATAACTCCGCTTCTCCTCAGGGCCAGTCGTAACGAATGAAGCCTTGATAATACTACCAACAGCACCGGGCATATGATACGATTTAATGAGGCTGTCAATGTGCATCGCCATGTCACGGGCGATATCCAACGTAGCTAACGCCGTATTCTTCACATCACTACCTTGATAAAGGTCAGTCAGCTTATAAGCGAACCAATCAGAGGTGAGATAAAACAAAGGAACCGCAGCCGTATCAAGGTTCTGAACAGCACCAAACTCACGCGCACCGCCATCAGGGCCCAGGACGCGAATCCCCGTCTCTTGCTCAACACCAGTCTTCATTAAAGGAGTCTCATTATCGGCAAGGGTAACAGTCTCCAAAAAAGGAAGCCATGAAGCAGTGGGCAAAAGGAGCATGACAGTAATCTGCTTGACGCTCGCCTCAAGCTTCATCTTAGCCGTCACATCCCCGTTACGGGCCAACTCAACAAGATCATTGGACGCCCGCACCTTAGCCTCATCTTGAAGACCCTCAATACACTTGTCCGCAAACGCATCAAACTTAGCTGCCAGTGCTGGAGCCATTTGAAGATTAGCCACATCCCGCTTTTTACTGGCAAGAAAATCAGCCATGTCGCCAATCGTTGCCCGCCGCTCAGGGCGACCAGCTTCCATCAGCTTTGAATTACCCTCAATAGGAATCCCCAAACGGAGATCCTTTGCGATTCTCTTACCCAAGGAGGAAATTTTAGAAGGGATTTTATCGACGTATTTAAACATGGTTTTATTTAGTTAGGATGTTGTTTATTGAAAAAATGGATGCAATATTATTAGTGGCTGAAACGAATGAGAACTCGGCGGGAATTACCCGCATCCGTAGGAGTCAACTGCTTCACGATGACACCGCGAGGAGTCTCCCCAGCGGCCACCTCGGCAATCTTTCCATTCTTAAAGAAGATCTCCTGATCCTTTGTCGTCGCGGCATCCACAGACGCATCAAGATAAAGATCACCCTCAAACTCACCCTCGATCAACCGATGCGCGGAAACTTGATCCACATCAACAATCGTCGGAGTAACAATACCCACCGCACGCGGCGAAAGAACTTGCAGCTCGTCACGCGCCGCATCAGCGACGAGGTGATCACGGGTCAGGAAGAATCCATCAGTCTCATTCGCCAGCTCAAGCACATCCGCATCATTGATAGTTGCGCCAACGGCTTTGTTGGTAACGAAATTACCCATGAGGGAGGCGGTCGCTAGACTACCACTGATCGCATGTTCATGGGAAACGACAGTTGCGATGAATAAGGCACGATTTAAAGACATAATAATATAGGATTTGGATTAGCTTAGTTTGTTGGATATAGGTTTGAAATTCGGATTAGAAGATATATATTTCCTGATCTTCACCACTGGCATCAGAGTTACGACTATTTCCAGCGAGGGCAGAAGGCGGTGTAGCAGGTGGTGTATCACCATTAGACGCCGAAGCTCTCAGCACACCACCAGCAGGAGGATTAGAATCATCAGCGGGGTTTGAAGGCTTATTAGCAAGAGCGGTAATCACTTCCACTTGGGAAGCGAATTTAGCATCGCCCTCAGAATCGTAACCACAAGCCAACGCTTGAACAAATGCAGTTCTTGTAGTTTGTTCCGTCACATTATGTTCACTCAAAGTGGTGATCCGGCTAGCCAAAGTTTTCAGATGTTTTTTAGATCCATCGCTCAGAAGATTTTCATCAGTAAGAGTCGCCGCAGCAACCGCTCCATGCTTACTAACTACGGCAATCCTCAGATCACCTGCTCTCTCAGCATCATCAAGACGGGCTTGAAAGGCTTCTTCAACCTTACCTTTTTCCTCCGCCCTTGCCGCCAAAATGTCAGCCTCTACCGTCTCCTTCTTAAAGAGATCACCAGAACCAATTTGCGCAGTGATAGACTCCTCAGTCGCCGCAGCAACCACCTCAGAAAGCTTCTCTTCGATGCCATCCATGGTATCACCAAGATCATTCATGCGATTCAAATGATACTGCATATCACTAATAGCATACTTAACCGCAGGAGCCAACTCGTGCTGATCAATAGGCTCAAGCTTCAACAGCGCAGCATTACCTTTTTTTCTGAAGCTGAGAATCATCTCAGCCATACTGGCGATCATTGTTTTAAAAGAGTTCATAATTAAGTTAAGTTGGATTTAAAGTGTCATAAATATTGTTGACGTATTGACCATCTCAAATTGCGCACCTTTCGGCAAGACTTATTTTGGTTTTTTTTACATACCCCACCTAAACCCTTGATACAGAATCAACATGGCGACCTATCAAATGTCCCGAATATGCCAATCTAATCTTTAAAACTGGATTTTCGACACTCGCCTCCATGACACTACCCTGAATTTTCACGAATCCTTGGTAAACAACCTCCTGCACAATTCCACATCCTTCCCCATGGCCTAGCACAGGATTCCACTTCGCACCCATACCCGCGATCCAGTCAGGAGCCTTACAAGCCGCCACACTAAACTCTCCCGCATCACCACTCGCCCTCACCTCCGTGATTTCTGCCGTATCTTCAGCTGGATTACGAGTGTAACCCACACCATCAAAAAAAGCGTCACCATCAATTCCACCCATCGCCATAGCCAGCTGCTTACCTTTGTATTCACCCAAAGTCAACCCAGACTCAACACTAAACCTTACCACATTCTTCATCGCCCCCTTAATCTCAGAAAAAGGAATAATCACCCTATCATTAGGATCAAAAACACCCGAATCTCCATACTTAGCACGCGACTCAATCGACACACTCCACGGCTTACCCGTCAAATGCTCACCCAACATCTTCTTCACCCCAGACGCATTTTTGAAAATAACCGCGCACACCTGCATCGACGGAGCCTCCTCAATCGTCTGAGGAATATCCATCGTCGCCGCCCCCTCAATGACCGCCGTGCCCACAACACAACCCATGATAGCGTCCTTATACGCCCCATACTTCACTAAGTTGTGATTCAAATTATTCTGCTTATGAACCAACCTACTATGACACCGATGCAACACTTTAGGGTGAAACCCCAAATACTTACCATGAGATTCAGGACCAATCACCTTCGGAAAAGCACGACAAATATTGTAAGTAATATAAGCCCTACCATCATCCGGCTCCAAGTAACCAAACAACGGATGATCCATCCCTTGCGCCAAAAGCTGCACATCATAAGCTGGCATCACACTCGCCCCATCAAACTCGCCTTCAAGGGCGTTAATATCTATCGTTTTTGACATAATCTCTTTGGTTTTTGTTCTGTGAAATTGAAATTTTAAATATTAGCAGGACGCCCCCCCTTATCCGTTGACCCAGACGCCGGGGCTTTACCACCACCGCCACCGCCACCGCCATCATCATCATCATTATTTCTCATCTGACTGACAATCCCCTGCCTAGGCTCATGCACAGGAGTATTTTCATCAAGATGATCATGAGACTCTTTAATCCGCGCCTTCTCCTTCTCAGAATCCACCCCATGCCTCTCACGCGCAGTATCAATCGAAATAACAGCATGGCCCAACTGATGCTCTACCAAACGAGTCAATTCTTCGGTGTTATACAAAACCCCCTCATCGAATTCCGGCACCAACACCACATCTGTCTCAATATTACGGAATGAAGGATTATTAAAAATACGCGCACAAAATTCACCAACATCCCGCCGCGCAGCCCTCACCCTCGGACGCCAAAGACGTGCCATATATGGTGACACTCCACTCACTTGCGAAAATCCATCCATCAGCAACGCTGCCTCAAGACCACCCCACGCAACTAATCGCTTGAGAGCATCCTTACTCCGATGTTCACCAAAGAATTCAGACGATAAATATTCATGAGAAATCGCCGTATCCCAGTTCAAAGCCAGATTAGTCAAACCCATTACTTTTCTCAACCCCGCCGACAACTTCTTTAAATGTTTAGGCTTCGCATCGCCAACAGAACGTCCCGCACCCGACCCACTCTTGATGCCATAACCCTTCGTCGCAATTCTCAAAATATCCTTCCTGGTATAGGCTCCATTCCAGTCTCCAATCTTCAACATCTCCACAAAATCAAGATCATCCAAAATAGCCACCATTGACGGAACCGCAAATGTCTCTTTACGCTTACCTGCCGCCAAAACATCAATGTCCCAGTCATCATTCTCACCTTTAATAATAGTGATCTCTCTACCATAAGCCATCGCCTCAGCCATCTCTTTTCCAAACCTACGAATCGCCGACGACTTCTTCGCCTTAGTAGAAAACAACGAAGAATCAGAATCATACCTTAAAGTAATCTGCTTACACCCCTTTGTCGATTTATATTGGCAAACCTCCGCATCCAAAATGGTGATATGAGGTAACTCATCCTGACCCTTACGCCACAGAGCCACCACATTATCAACCGCCAAATAATCGGACATTACATCCTTCACCACCTCACCCCAAGGATACGCCGCCACCGTTCCCGCCCGATACCTATCTTTCCTACCAGCCCCCTTCATCCCCACCATTATTTTCGCCCCATCGCCCTCAAAAGAAAAACCAGATACATGCACCGCCAACCTCGCCTCATGAACCATTCCAACAAACCAATTTGTATCCACCTGCGCCCTACAAATCTTAATTTGGCTCACCACCCCCTCGTTCACCCAATCCTTCCGAAACTTCTGAAAACCTGATAACGTCACACCCCCAACGCCAGCCAACCCAGCGACCGAACACCCCCCATCCAATGCCCGACCCATATTGGCAAGAACCCTATCGACAGAATTATCGTAAGATTGAGAATTTCTATCAGCAACCTCACCCCGCTCAACATTTTCCACAGACATCACATTACCCACAGTCTTAGCCGACGCCGATCTCGATGCCCACGAAACTTCCATATTCAGAATCCTCATGTCGACAAGACAACTATACACACGTTAAATGTCAACATTCAATTAAATGAACCACCACCCAAAGATCAACTGAACACAACGCACTCGTCACCATCATCCTCACTCGCCGTCAAACCTCCCCCCAAAATCAAAGCCAACAACCCCATGTAAGAATACATAACCGAGTAGGCCCCATCCTTCTTTCCTGACGACTCAAAAGAGAAAAAACCCCTCGCCGTAGGCTTAGGAAATTTAGTTTTATTATCAACAACCACCTTGATTTCACCCAACTGACTCCAAAAATCATCCAGAGTTTTATTGATTGCCATCAATTCAGGCGTCATCGCCGCTCTTTCCTCAACCGACCTCGAATTAAGACTCGGAGGCCACATAATTCCCCGCGTATCAAACGCTTTCCGTAACTCATGATGACTCCGATGCACAGGTCCGTCATCACCTGTCCGCTCCCTCGTTTCCCAAATAGCATCCAACAAAGAAGATGACCGCCCATACCGAGCCACCACAGGATCACACCACGGGTAAAGGTGATGATCCTCTGCCGTGCAAAGCCCACCCGCATCTTTCCACTCACCTCCAACAAGCTGCTTCTTATCCCTCAACTTCTTATAAACCCAATCTCCACCTCCTTGAGGATCAAGACAAATCACGCTAAACCCAAAAAGAGAATGGAGCGTGTGAATCAACCCACTCAACTGATCTCCCGTCATGTTAAATAAACCAATCGCGTAAATCACCCGAAACCTCCAATAAGTATCTTGACCCTCACTATCTTGAATCCGAACAACACGCGCACCCTCACACTCAGAAAATGATGAGTCAACCTGCTTGACCGCCATCACCGTGCCAGCATTCCAATCAGCCTTACCAGACATCCCCGCCGCAGTATCCCACCCCAATGCAATAATTTCATCATCATCACTCCGCTTATCTTCTGGCAATAAACCATCAACAAAACATCGCTGGCGAGCATCCACACTATACCAATTTGCCGTGCCCGCCGCCCAAAGACCTAACCACTGCTGTTCAAAATGAGAGCTGTCAAGCTCAAGCTTCGCTTTACGAATTCGTTTATCAGGACGATACAACTTCGCAAAGTCAGGTGAAAAATCCCGATAATTAGAGGATACAATCACGTCATGCTGACTACCATCCCAAATCTCCACCCGCGATGCCTTATTTCTCCTCCAACTAGGATGTGTAAACCTATCCTCCGCATGACCCATCAAGCAAATATGATTCGCCCATATAGGATGATCCTGATTATAGGAAGCCGCCGTAGCACGGTCCAAAAGCATCTTATTAATACCATCCGACCGCGCATCAATCTCTTTATTCTCATCCACATACAAATCATTAAACCGCTTCGAGGCTTGAGACTTAGAATCCCTCCCAAAGTCACCCGCAGGAAGTTGGATCTTATTTCCATTCCTCAAAAGATACTGATATGCCCCCTCCAACCTCATCTTATGCTTACCACCATGGCCGCGCAAAAACTGATCCCTAAACAACTTCGATGTCGCCAAATAATGGTCAAATTTCGGAATAATCACCTCCTCAGTCGTGGACATCGACCAATAATAAATCGCCGTCACCCGCTTCTTCATCCCAGGCGGATTTTCCAATAAAATCGCACGTAAACACGCACACGCAAAAAGCCTCTCCGACTTTCCCGTGCTCACCCCACTATCATCAAGAAAATAGGGACAGAACCACATATAACGAAATAATGCCGCCTGAAAAACATCAAATTTAATACCAAGAATAACCTCAGCCGCCATCACCGGGTTCGCAATCAACCGCCTCACCCACTCCCCTGAAATATCAACCGCCATAATTACAGATGTTTTGAAACATTATTAAAACCTTCAACAGCCAAACCCATCAACTTCACCTCACCCTCAGCACCACCCAAATCAATCAACTCACCCCCAAGATATTCAGCCAACACATTATGGACATCCATCAGTCTTTCCGCATCATTAAATACAGGCCTAATAGAACTGAAAGCCTTTGACATATCCACCATCTTAATACCATCACTCATACAATCTCCCTTCCAGCCTTCTCCTGATACTCAGCAAAAGCTTTTACCACCAAATCCACACGCTTAGGAATGTCCGAGTCGTTCCGATGATCCATCAACCAAATAAAAGTATTCCTCCTCTCAAGCTCAGTAAACTTTCCAACCACCGCCGCCGAATCATGAATCAAATCCGCCGTCCACGCCGCCGTTGATAACTGATCAAAATGCATCACCCGACACAAAACATCCACCAAACTCACAGCATCAGCCTTCAATTCAGCCGACATCTCAATCTCCGCCACCTGATGACCCACCTTATCAAATAAACCCATCTGCCCACTCGCCGCAAGACGAGCCTCTTTCCCATAACGCACCAAAGCCTGGGACAAAGCCCCCTTCTTCTGCATGGACATTCCAAACTGATTATTCAACGGGTAAAAACCACAGCACACAAGATCCACATTACCATCAATCCTTTTTGACAACTCCAAAAATCCCGAATCCAATGCCGATCTAATCATCGATCCACGATCTCCACTCCACCCACAAAACATCTCAAGAATCAACACCTGTTTATCACTATCAGATAACACCCCCTCCGAAACACACTTATCCATCACCCGCCGATCACTGCCACCGCTTGCGAAATCCGCCCAGATCCTATAAGCATAATAGCCTCCTTCTTTTACATCCGAAAAACACGTCAAAAACAACCGATCACACGGACGGCTCAAAAAATTCTCGGGATACCGAACGGTTCTTTCTTTTTCCTGTGCCATAGCTTAGTAGGCCGCTTGTGACCTGCAAGCGTGAATACACGGCCAACCCAGACACTTCAAGGAAAAAGAATCATTAAGGGACACGCCCCACCGCAGTCACCCTCTTAATTCTCACCGCCTTACCATTACCAGAACTTAAATCCAAAGGCACCTGACTCATCATCTGCGAGGAATAGCCATTGGTTGAATTATGTGGGTGAGCCATTGCTGAGGGGACAAACACAGAGCTAACCTCCGTTTCATTACCATTGAAACCTCCCCTATAATAAAGAGTCATTTCCGAACCACCAACCCACTGAGTGGTTTTTGACGTTGGAGTAATAATCACATCATCCACAGAGTAGCCCAAACCTGCGATATAACCACTCACCTTATTAGTTGGGTGCAATCCCTCTGCATCATCAATCCCATTGATTGTCGCCGCCATTCCACCTATAGACAAACTATTTACCACAATGATATTGTCGAACCACCCTGTCACCTCATCTAAATTAGATGTAGCAGAATAAGAAAGAGAGATATTTGGCTGATCCCAACAATCCTTACCATCTGGCACGGGAGAGACAACAGCACCACCATTACCACTAACCACGATAGACCACCCCGCCCACCTATCCGCCCCACCACTGGAATCTAATGCCTTATACCCCCACAAAGATCCAGATCTATACTTGCTCTCCACGTAATATTTAGCCTCCGCAAGACTACCCCATTCATCTAAACTATCCCAAGTCGTGATAACATCACCACTCCCGTCAAGATCAGTAACACTCTGCACCTCTTCCACCCAGACCCCATCCTTATCTTTTACATAAACTGTATAGGCCACCTCATCAATATAGCCATACTCATTAGTAGATGATTCTTCCTCTACCCAGTCACTCACAAAACCCAAAGTTTGAATAAAAAAAGTTTCACTCAGTGCTATCTCAACACCATTATCATAATCGAAACGACCACCCGTGATCTCCACCTCCACCCGCCGTTCAATCCCGTCTAAACACACCAACCTCTCACGGCTGTATAATTGATTTAAATAAATATCATCCCCCACCTCTACATAAACCTTAGCATACCCACCCCATATCCTAAATTCCCCCACAACATCACTCCTGACATCCTCTAAATTTAAATAATCCTTATGAAACACCCCTAAAGCATCTCTATATTTTTTTTCTTCTGGGATCAAATCAGACAAAGTAATGACCTCACTCCCACCACGCACAATCCCACTCACCACACCCCCATCGTAACTAGCCACTTCACATAAAAGCTCTATTCCAGAATCCCAAATTCCAATATCTTTAGTTTGAGGTTCATCCCTACTCAGATAAGATAAATTAAGCGCATTATTAGACGCCACATCGAACTTCCAATGAGTAACAACACCACCAGCCAGATAATAATAAACAGCCGCACCTCTGACATCCCCCACCGAATAAGAACCTCCCCAATTTCCAAAAAACAACAAATCATTATCGACAGCCAAATTTACAGAGCCACCCAAAGCCACCAAATCAGAATAAGTAAACTCCTCATCTAAAGTTTGAGACTCATCCCACTCATTCTGCTCATTAACATCGCCATAAGGAGAGGTATAAAAAACACTCGAACTTCCGATAGCCGTCCTTAACGTATTTGATATAACCACTAAACCTTCCGTTGTGATATCAAACTCTGAACTAGACGAACCGCTCACCCCCACTGTAACCGAGCTACTACTATTTACCACCTCAGTTGACCCAGATCCCGACTCCTCATAAGTTGTCACCTGGTTTATCACCGTGGTTACACCAGCCGCATCATAAGTCACCACCTTTGTAGCTGTCGCATCCCGGAAATAAAAAATCTGCGACCCTCCATTTGGAACATACGAATCCGCCATCCCAAAAGGTAGCCATGACGATGTGTTCCTATCACCATCGTTTGATGTATAAACAGTCGTAACAGTCCCCGTCACCGCCCTCACATTAGAAATACTATAATTAGCAGCGAGAGACACCACCCAAATTTCCTCCACATCAACCACGACATGCTCCTCATAAGATAACACAACCCCCGCCGAATCATAGATCTTCCTAGTATAATCTCTTGCCACAAGATTAGACCTAAACCTACCACCAGAACAACCAAATCCCAATTTTCCACCAGCCCCACCACCATACAAAGGTTTTCCTAGATACTTAAAATGACCGGAGTCATCTTGATGACCATTCCAAGGAAGAGACACAGGAGTAAAAACCCTATTCTGGCTCACTCCCTCCCCATTACTATCCCTATACGCATCCGATGCGTAATTTTCAGTATTAGGAAACAACATATTAACCTAATCTCCTCTCTTGAATCTCCCGCGTAAACCGAGTTGTTAAACCAGAATCAAAAAAACCAGTCACCGTAGTCGTCAAATCTACACTACCTTTACCGTAATTAGTAATTAATCCAGAATCCTTATGAACGTGTCCCAAATACACATAAATATACTCAGGCAGCGTTTGGCTCAACTCCTGATCCACCCACGCCGCATTTACAAAAGTATCCTGATCGTTACTCGTCTCGATTGTCACGCTCGATACCTCTAAATTCTTAGAACTCTGACTAAGCTCCACCTTCAAAGCTATATAAAAATCATCAGAATCCACCACAAAACCCTCCAGCCTATTACTTAGCAATACACCATTCACAACTCCTATATTCACCCACACCTCAAACTCACCGCTCGCAAGCGCAGGCAAAGGGTCAGGCACCGGAATATAAGCTGGTCTCGACGACAAGATCTCCAACGAAGAAACATCAACAGCAGCACTGCCACCACCAAGACTCACCATAGCCACTACCCGCTCCGTCCCCGTGTATTCAGTCCCAGAAGCTATAACACCTATAAACTTTTTACCACCAACCTTCGCAAAGTTATCTTTCTCCGCACACCCACAAGAATCACCCACCTTAAACGGCCCCTGCACTAAACAAGGAACCTCACCACTCTTCACCACATGGTAGGATGCTCCCACCTTCGCAACCCCACCATCACCAGAAACCACAACACCACCAAAACGCCCTCCATCCTCATCAAGCCCACCTTCATCATTAAGCCACATCACATGACCACTGTTCCACTTATCACCAGCATCAGAGTCACCAGGCTTAACGTCACCCTTATTGGAAACAATCGCCGTAGACACCTTATCATCTCCCACAGAATGAGAAAAAATCCGTGCCATACTGTCTTTAGCCCGCTTTTTAGCACGCACCGGCTTACTCGACTTATACTTACCAATCAAACGTAACTGCGCCACCTCCAACTGAAGCTGCCGCTGGCTAGGATACAACTCTCTAGCCCGCTGTCTTTCCTCCACCTCATACGGCCTCAATACACCACCTCCCCCACCATCTTCCTTAGACAAGGAAACACTCTCCTTTATCCCCTCACTCGGAGAAATCCTAACCCGAACAGAGCTGTAATACGCCGCCAACACAACACCAGCTGCACCATACCGAGTATAAGACCCTGAAATATGCGTCGAAGGCTTCTGAATCACTGACGCCGCCACCGCATCCGCCTGATCCTCAGCCACCCTCCCATCATGATACAAAACCTCCTTCAACCCAGTCGTCCCACCAGAAGGCACATTAAATCCAGCTCCAGGGACACCAACCCCCGCATCACTCAGCGTCAACCCATTAGTCATATCCAATAAATGCTGGCTCAAATAAGGAGCAACATGAATACTCCTATTCATCCCAGTCCCATACTGCTTAGAAAACTTACCCATCGAAAAAACGAAGGAAGCCTTCACCTTAGCTGCCATAATCTCATAATCAGGGTTAGGCGTGACTATATTAAGCAAGTCCTTCCCATCTGCCAACTCCGCCGAAAGATTAACAGATCCACCATCACCACGATTCGGGTAATGGAGCATCGCCTTTCCTTGTGTTGGATCACCATCCAAAAAGATTGGCGAACTAAAATGAATCGACTTATTTAAAACATCAATCGAATAGTCATTCTGCACCGTCCACTCATCCCTCAAATTCTTCTGACGCCGCCGACCAAATGCCTCATAAGACCTTTCATCCAAAAAATCAAGAGGTTGCCCCCGCGCCACAACAAATGCCTGAACCGATGGATAATACTCCACCAAACTACTCCGGTAATCGATCTTAGCCGTTTCTCCAATACCACTCAGCTCAACCGCCGCCAATAATCCAGATGCTAACTCCATACTCGCCAAAGGAACACCCTTATATTCATACGCAACAGGAATCCTATAACTCCGATACACCACCTCCGTCACATACACCCAAACAGGTATCATCATCCTAGAAACCTCACCCCACCTCCGAAAATCCCAAAGATCCGACTGATCACCAACCTTCTTGACAACATAATCATACAAAGTGACCTCCCGCGCCATGGCTGCCCTCTCACCCTTCCCCTCATTAGTAGAAATATCAATCTCCCACACATCCTCAACCTCCCTCAACCATGCCACCTCACTGACAAAAGCCTCCCATCCTACCACCCAATCAGGTTCCAGCTCAACATTATTGAGCTGCACCAAAGCCCGATCACCAACCACCGTAACCTTCGTGGCCTCCCGCGACAACGCCTCACCATAATTATCAACACAAACCGGATAAGTAGGCAAAACAAAACTGCCAGTTCCACGACGTTCCCACCTCAACGTCCTCGCACCATCAATAGTAACATCCAAACCAATCTCCCGATTGATTCCACTAATAAAATTAGCCAAGTTAATCCCATTATTAGCATCCACATTCAATACAACCTCGGAATGACCCGCATGATAATCACGTGAAAACCCAAAACTACCTATAGCACCCGCAAAAGCACTATTCAAAATCTCCCCCGCAGTCAACGGACTATCATGCCACATCTTAATTTGCGCCCCATGCCGATCCGGCAAAATACTATAATACCGCCGCCGCCTCTCATTCTGAAAACCACCATCACTCAATACACCCGCCGACGGAACACCACCACCAGCATCCAACCCCTCCGAAGGATCTAATCCATCAGCCCCGCTTGCAGATGAGTTGGAGGCATACTGGGAAGAGTCAATGTCTGGCTGAATCCTTCCACCATCTCCCCAGTCCGCCTCCTCCATATTCCACATCCCAAATACAATCTGACCATTCAACCGAATACGATTATCAACAATAGAAAATAACTGTTTAAAACCACCCGACGGGGATACACGCTCCGTCACCTCCGCCACAATCCCAAAAAAAGAAATAGCACCATACGAATACACCACATAATCACCCAGCACTATTCCCGTAGCAATGAAATTACCACCACCGTCAACCGTCGGAATAGCCACCCCCTTCGCCACAGCAGGATTAACACCCCAACTACGCTCAAACTCATACTCTTCAATATCCGCACCTCCTATTGTATAACCCATTTAATTATCCTTTCTTTATTCCTTTTTTCAACTCATTCAGCTTTTTTTCACTCACCCCACCTCCCGACTTCACAATAAACGACGGCACATTTACCTCCGCAATCTCACCAATTGCTGGCCCTGAACACACCTTGAAATTCTTTCGCGTATCACCCACCGACTCCACCAACATTACCCCATCATCAATCTTAAATTGCTCACCATCCACAAGAATATTAAACAGCGACCTACCCACACCCCTACATTTCAAAACAATTGATTCCCCAGCCTTAATCTTCAACAGTTTAACATCAGCCTCAAACGCCGCAACCCCCCCGCGAACCATCGACACAAAACGTAAATCACGCTTACCAAAATCAAACTCTCTCAAATGAACATCCTCAAGTGCCGTGACATTAAGATCAACCCAACACTGCCCAACCTCCCGTAAAGCCGCTTGACGCCAACGCCTCCCCCCAAGATCACGCCACTGCACAACCACCTCATAATCCCTTGCATGAGGTGAAATAACCACCTGACGCGACCGCGCCTCACGCGGCTCAGTCCACTCGACAAGATCCTTAGGCAGATCCTCACCAACTTGCTTAAACCGATATTCCCATCCTCCCGATTTTTCCATGTGAAATAACACATGATTGAAGCCATCAGATTTATAAATATGGTATAACGATCCCGCCAACATTTCAGATAGATTAAAAGTGAATTTTGCAAAACTTTTTTCTTGCTAAGTTTCACCATTGAAAGTTAGCATGTTGCACTGTCAAAGCATGATAGCAATCAAACCTTAAATCACAAGAACATAAAAATGTCCAAATCACCGACCACGAAGGCAGGGAGTCTACTCTCCATGCACCAAATAGCCATGAAGATAAACCGATCACACCCCGCCGTAAAGGCCGTGATCAAACGCATCAAACTGAAACCCGCAATAAAAACCGGTAGAGTCGTTTTATTTTATGAAGACGATATTCAAACAATTCAGGACAACATGCGTTCACCCAACAAATCCTAATAGGCCAAATCTTCACTATCACTAAAAATGTCTGACTTATACGAACTGCGCAAACAAGCCTTCCAAAGCGCACAACAAAATTCTGCCTGCTCCCTCTCAAGCATCGCCATCGGATACTGGCCAACCCTTAAACCATCAGGCAAAGGAGCCGTGCTGGACACCTGCCCATACTGCGAGCACAAGAAAAAATTTGGCGTCTGGAACAACGGCTCATACTGGGGGTGTCAGCGCACATCATGCCCCGCCAATATCGGAAATATCAAAGATGCCAAAAAAGCCAACGCCGTCGGCCTGGTCATGTATCAGGAAGGATTAAATTTCAACGAAGCCGCCGAGAAAATGTGCTCCCTCGCTGGAATCCCTTGGCCAGAACTTAAAGACCTAAGCTCATCCCAAAAGAAACGCACCCAGAAAAAAGCCACAAAAGCCATCAAAAAAGAGGCTAAAAAAGCCGCCGCTAAAGCAAAGCCATCCTCAGCAATCAAGATGCCCGAAGAAGGTAAAAGAAACCCTTGGGAGGAAATTTACACTCGCCTAACACTTCGCGACGAAGACCGAATGATGCTCAAAACAAAACGCGGATTCACCGATAAAACTATCGACTTTAACGGATACAGATCTTCCACCCGCCAAAACCGACCCCTACTTAACGAAATTATCGATCTTTTTCCAGAAGAAGAATTGCTCGAATTAGGCGTCGTCATGCGCGACAAAGAAACCGCCAACCTAAAAATCAACGCCCAGTTTTGCGGCCTCGGATTAAAAAAACGCAGCAAAGACAAAGACGCGGATGATTTTGGATGGGTTGAACCCATCCTCATCCCCTACATAGCCTCCAATGGAAGGATTACTTACATACGCCCACACAAAGGAGGAATATCCCCCAAGGCTTACATGGAAGAGAAAAAGGTGGCGGGAGCTTTCTACTACTCCAAAGCAATCTCCCATCCCTACGGTGAGCATATCATCGCAGACATACAAGAGACTGGAGGTGTCAAATGGAAGAACTCCTGCGTCCTCACCGAAGGCGAATTTAAAATCGCCGCACTAGGCCAAGTAGGCCTCCCCGCGCTAGGAATCCCAGGCATCCACATCACAAGAAACCCCGTCTTCCTCAAGGAATTAGTCAAAGTCCTCAAACTTCTCGACATCAAAAACGTCCGAACCATCTTCGACAATGATGACAAATCACACATCAGCGACCCATGGGATCGCCACGACGTTGATGTTTATGCACGCTACGCAGCCCACGTCTTACGCACCAAAGGATTTTTCACCTACGTCGGATCACTCCCCGACGAATGGAAAAAACTCCCCAATGGCAAGATGGGAAAAACCGCCGACTGGGATGGACGCCTCTCTTACCTTGTTGCCTTGAACGGCAACAGAGAAGGAACCGCTATAGCTAAAAAGGAGTTCAAAAAAGTTTACTTCTCTTGCTTTCACTATGACGGACAGATCGCCCTATGGGACAATCTCGAAGAGAAACACAGAATCATTAACTGCAAACTCAAAAAGCTGACCTATGAACGCGAGGTTCCCATTGGAGGCACCGAAGAAAAACGCAAAATTCAGATCCTCAGAAAATGCCCTGACTCTTACAAAGATCTCTTAAACGTGCGCTACATCATGGCTTCACTAAACAAGTGCATCGGCTGTTATTACCAACCCAACTTCCTCACCAAAGAGGAACGCGGGGCCGTAGTGAAACAGAAAAAGGAAATCATCAAAGCGGGTGATTGCTGCGAATCCATTGAGGAAGAGGCTGGCATTGAAGCCGCTTTACTCGCCGTAAACATTCTACTTGCTGGCGTCCCAGAACCTATCTCAAACTTCACAATCTCTTGTGACTACACCATCAAGACCAGAACAGGAACTCACGAACGTCTCTTCATCCTGACCAATACCAACAACGTCAAATCAGGTTGCTGCCAACCCGAGGCTAAAGACCTCTCATCGCCCACCAAGTTCCGAGAATTTCTACTATCCCGGGGAGGATACAACTGGCTCGGTGGCCAAAAAGTCCTTGACCTCCTCATCAAGGATCTCGATGTAGAATCCGAGTGGAGACAAATCAATGAACTGGACACCATCGGTCTAGACATCGACTCAGGCCTCTACATCCTTGGCGATTGTGCCTTTGGCAAAAAACCATTCGATGTCATCTTTCCCGATCATGAAAATATTATCTGGAATCAGGGAGCTGGATACAGGATTGACCCCGACGATTTAGGCGAATTTGCCCACAAAATTCCACCCATGTTTTTTCAATCTGATGACGATGAAACCCCTCAACAGGTATTCCAAAAAATAATGGACGACCCCGAAAAAGAGAAACAAGAAGTCACAGCCATCCTTGAGGAACTCATTTGGAATATGATGGGAACCACAGGAGGATTGGAAGGCGTGCTTCTCGTCTGTGCTGCCCTAGCCTACGCCGTCGCCCCAGAAACCATCAAAAAACACAATTCCCAGCACGGCATCTGGCTCCACGGCCAAGCCGGATCAGGAAAAACCGACACCGCCCGCCAACTAATGTGCATCTGGGGATACATCCTATCTTATGACATCCCAACTATGGGAGAAGGAACCACCAACGTCGGCATGGATCGCCTCATGTCCCAGTATTGCTCGTGGATGATGCACTTGGACGAATTTCGTGAGGATGAAGCCAACAAAGCCAAGGTTGCCTCCCTTCGAAATGCCTACAACCGACAATCGAAGAAAAAAGGCCGCATGGATCAAACCAAAAAGACCAATTCCTACACCCCACTCACCATGCCTATCGTCACTGGCGAATCGACCACCACCGACGCCGCCACCAAATCACGCTTCATCGGCATCATCCTATCCGCCGAAAAACGCCACGGAACACCATCCGAACAGGCCGACCGATATAAAAACATGATGCTAAATGCAGAGAAATACCACCGAATCGGACGATGGATAATGCTCAACCGCAAAACCTTTGCCAAGGCCGTCATGGCCGAACTAGCCCAATTCCTTTCCGATGAAGAGGTAAGCAAAGCCATTCCAACCGCCCGTCTCAGAACGACCTATGGCCCCGCATACGCCGTTTATCGCTCATTGGATTCCATCTTCAACATAACCCACACAGAAGAAATAAGACAAAAATTCAGAAAGTTCACCTTGGGATATGTTGCAAAGGCGGCGGAAGAGGTTGCACAAGTCAACTTCACTACCAAGTTCTGGGATGACGTAGCATCACTCTACACCCGCGATCATCGCGTCCGCAAATACATGCGCGTCGCTTTTTGCTGTTGGCAAGAAGGATCAAAAACACCAACCCCGCTAATCGACACCCACGACGGCGTACAACCACCAAGTAGTGAGGCTTGCATTTTAATCAGCGGAAAAACTGTACATGACTTCTATTCTGCCGACAAGAGAGGCCGTGGCGAGACTCCTGAACTAAGTTACCAAAACCTCATGACCCAGCTACAACAGACCAACGCATGGGTTAAAAGCGATTCCGGAAGCCACCGCGTCACCCTGCGCAAGGGCGGCGGCGGTCGCCGAGTCTGGATTCTACGCATAAAATTAATGGATGAAGCCACTCAAGAGGTGTTCGCACCATTCATCGCCGAAATGCTCGAAGACCTTTCCCCAGACGAGCAACAAAATAGCGCGATTGAAAACTGGTAAGCCCCACCCAAAAACACCATGTGTCACTCTTTTTTCATTCTCCCCCAGAGTGACATAAAGAGTGACACACTTCCCAGCCTTGTGTTTAAAAGGCATAAACCCTCTTGGATGTCAGATTTGTCACTCTTGTCACTCTTTTTTACATATATTGACTATATTATGGGAAGGTGGAGATCGACACAGTTCAGTTGAACATCTTTTTGAAAAAGTAGGTATTCTTTACATATAACTTCTTATATTTAGTGACAAGAGTGACAAGAGTGACATATTTGACTCCCTATCCATTGATCTTTCAACATCCGTCAATATGTCACTCTTTGTGTCACTCTCAACAAGAGTGACACAAAGAGTGACATATTACCCCCCAACCCCCTCAAAAACGGTATTCTCCTATTTTTTCGGATCGATCATCCCCCGCGCCCCAGATTTGAGGTGACCTTCTCTTTTTTGCGGATCGTTCGAGGATGGCTTGTGCTGGCCTTTCAACTAGTTTAGGGGGATTATGTGAAGGAGGTCTCGTTGAAGGCTCCTCATTCCAACCTCAATCTGCCATTTAGATAAATTTGACCCATCTTCCACCACCAGCACCTGATTTGCATAAGGTTGGACCAAAATATGAAAACCCCTCCCCCCTCACGCCATAGGTGTATCACCTATGAATGATATTCACCCGCCCGCGCCTTCCGGTCTTAAAAAAATCCGATGCCTATATGCAGACACTCAGCTCTAAATCACTCCAGCCCCGCACGTCCAAGGAAACTGACCCGCCCCCCCCCTGCTAAAAAAGAGGCGTATTGACTTGTCAGGCAGCAAATTCTCGCGGCTTGCGTTAGTGCAAGCTCCGCGCAAGCTCATTCAATCCAGTTTGACCGAAGGACTCTAACATAATTACCATGAAAAT
>Ga0256845_1001269_pt1 | contig 20630 bp, 16 predicted proteins | sample RiftiametaG_FD_189101 | JGI IMG/M metagenome (GOLD analysis project Ga0256845, IMG submission 189101) | Tube worm associated microbial communities from hydrothermal vent at the East Pacific Rise, Pacific Ocean - Riftia | ecosystem: Host-associated > Annelida > Integument > Unclassified ...
GAACCCCCGTCATCATCTAGATAAGATCCGATGACTACCGTGTCCCCTGAGATCGCTACGGAATAACCAAAATAGTCCCCAGCCGAAGCGTCACTCGCAGTGAGTTTTTGCTGCTCACTCCACGTGCCACCTACCCGCTGAAAAACGTAGGTCGAACCTGAGCTAGAACCCCCGTCATCATCTAGATAAGATCCGATGACTACCGTGTCCCCTGAGACTGCCACGGATTTGCCAAAATTGTCAAATACCATAGCATCACTCGCGGTCAGTTTTTGCTGCTCACTCCACGTGCCACCCACCCGCTGAAAGACGTAGGTCGAACCTGAGTTAGTCCCCCCATCATTATCTCCAAAAACCCCAACGACTATCGTGTCCCCTGAAATCGCCACGGAATAGCCAAAATAGTCATCTGCCGAGGCGTCACTCGCGGTCAGTTTTTGTTGCTCACTCCACGTGTTGCCTACCCGCTGAAAGACGTAGGTCGAACCTGAGGAGGATCCCCCGTCATCGTCTCCGGAGGATCCGATGACTACCGTGTCCCCTGAGATCGCCACGGATTTAGCAAAATTGTCACCTGCCGAGGCATCATTCGCGGTCAATTTTTTTTCTTGAGAGGAAATTAAAGGATCTACGGTGACAGGATAAATAGCTCCAGCATCATGATACGCTAGGAGGATTCCACTTGTCGTGGCTTGCATAGATGCAGGTAATTCCTTTCCCGTGGCATCTACCACTTTAAGCTTCGAATAACTCAAGACCTCTCGATCTCCATTTTTAAAAATCATTTTACCCGCATCTTCACCCTGCACCGCCTGTAAGCCCGCGAGGGAAATGCCGATAGTCACCTGAGCGCCCTTCTTTAAATGAGCAGGTCTCTGAGTAACGGTATAACCATGCTCAATACCCTCGCTACCATTAATATACCACTCCGAAAGCGTAGGTGTATGGTGATATTCTATCCGATCATTCTGCTCTGCCGGCTTCTGAGCCACGGTATCTCTCGATAATGCGCTGCCCGCAAATGACTCCAGCTTAAGCATCGCTTTCCAAGCCGTGTGCGGATTTTTTAAGTCTTCCTCTGTATAAGCTTGATCAGCCGAGCTGATCCCCACTCCAGCGCGTCCGAATCGGGTAGTTAAATGCTGCTTCGGATTCAAGGCATAATAATCAAAACCTCTATTCTCCGGACGCTCAGCCCAGCCCGATGGAATTTTACGCACCGCGTGTCGTGCCTGCGCGAAGGCTTTCCAGAGGGACTGTTGCTCATCTGAGCTTAAAACATCAATTTCGGCCTGGCTCTTTGTTTTTTTAGAATGTGTAGTTACTGAGGAAAAGACTCCTCTCTGCTCGACTTTAGAGGCATCCGAAAGACGCCGCCTACCTGTTTCAGAAACTAAATATCCACCTTCCCCGACGACTCTAGTAGCAATATGAGGGTCAGCAAGCTGTTCAGTAGAAAATGAATGGTTCTCTGTAGAAGTTAGAAAAAAGATGCTCAGTGAGAACAGTATTCCGAAAGAAGATAAAATAATTTTCATTACACGCATGGCTTGGCCACAAAGTAAATACACTAAATAAAAAAGCAAGAAAAAACTAACCACAAGAACGATAATAAAAATCCCCCGGGGCAAGCCCCGAACCAAGCTCGACTTTCTCGTGCCTCGAAAGCGGGGTATTTGAGTTCCCTTCGATACATTAGATCGCCGTAATCGGCGGGGTATTAAACCCAAAGCTTCGCAATAAAGGTCTTGAATTCAAGAAGTATCCGCAGCTTTTGAAGGGGCTTGAAAGAATCAAAGGTCTTGGCGGGAAAATGGTTCAGGACCTAACTATGGCTATTGACCATGAGGTTGCAAAATTCTTGAGCGAGGCCTTCCATATGACAGACAAGCACATGGACTGCTTGCAAACCGCCGCCACGGTAGATCAGTGATAGGCAGCCGACCGATTGCAAATCGGTCCTACAGTCTTTCAGGTAGCTCTCCTCCGTGGCGGATGTCTGTGGAGGTTTCTTCGAAAATGACATCTTCTGCGATGTTGGTGGCCAGATTTCCAACGCGCTCGAGCCAGCGGCAAATGAAGAGGAGGTCGAGGTAATCACGCGATTGAGTGGTGTCAGATTCCAACTTTTTGGAAATCATTCGTGAGTTGGTTTTGCGGATTTTTTTTAGCTCTTTTTCGCGTTCAATGATGGCGAGGGCTAAGTCCGTGTTGTTATCGGTGTAGGCAAGGAGGGCATCGGCGAGCATCCTGGCGGATACTTGATAGAGTCCTTCCATTTGTGGTAACTCCTGAAGTTCAGGGTTCTTGAGCATCTTACGGGCACGCTTGGCGATGCTCACCGCTTGATCTGAAATGCGTTCGAGGTGGGATGATGTTTTCATCGATGCCAGCACCATTCGTAAATCTCCAGCCAGTGGGCGGAATTTGATGATCAGGCTCATGCCCATGTGGTCGATCTCGATTTCGAGTCTATCTTCATCATCGTCATCCGCGATGGCTTGGTTACAGAGTTCTTTGTTGCGCTCGAGTAGGCCGCGCATGGCATTTTGCAAGTTCCGCTGGGTGGCGGATCCCATACCGATCGTTTTTTCCTTCAGTTCCCGAAGTGCTTCATCGAAGCTACTAAGTATATGTCCTCTATGTGTCATGGTGTGATTTCTAATGTTTGATTCTTCTTCTTTTATCCGTTAACCAAATCGGCCACTGATGTAGTCCTCGGTTTGTTGTTTTTGGGGATTGGAAAAGATGTTTTCTGTTTTGCCGTATTCAACCAGATTGCCGATGTAGAAAAAGGCGGTGTTGTCAGAGATGCGGCTGGCTTGTTGCATGGAGTGGGTGACGATGACGATGGTGAAGTCCTTGCGGAGTTCGTTCATGAGCTCTTCGACTTTGGCTGTGGCAATCGGGTCGAGCGCTGAGCAGGGCTCGTCCATGAGAATGATTTTGGGTTTTACCGCAATGGTGCGGGCAATGCAGAGGCGCTGCTGCTGGCCGCCAGAGAGTCCCAGGGCATTATCATGGAGTCGGTCTTTGACTTCATCCCAAAGCGCGGAGCTTCGAAGGCTGTCTTCCACAGCTTCAGCGAGCACTTTCTTGCGGCGCTCACCTTGGATACGAAGACCGTAGGCCACGTTTTCAAAGATGGTCTTTGGGAAGGGGTTGTATTTCTGGAAAATCATCCCGACGTGTTTGCGCAGTTCGATAGGGTCGACATCGTGGCTGTTGATATCGTGTCCCATAATCCGGACCGCTCCCTCAGTGATGCGGGCGGTATCGATGAGATCATTCATCCGGTTCAGGCAGCGGAGCAGTGTGGATTTTCCACAGCCAGAGGGACCGATCAATGCCGTGACCTGATGGGCGGGGATATCGACTGAGATCGATTTTAGCGTGTTGGTTTTCCCGTGGTCGTAGCTAAAGGATAGCTGGTCGATTTCAATCACCGGCTTGTCGATGGCGGAGTCGGTTTCTGTTTGAGTTTTAAGTAATGTCGCAGACATAAAAAGTTAGAATTTAGAGTTTAATATTTAGAATTTAAAGCGCAGCGCCCTACCATTTAAGTTTTTTGCGGACGCGGTTGCGGAGTATGATGGAGAGCGCGGCGAATCCCATCACGAGGAGAAGGAAGGCTAGGGTGGCTCCGTTTTGCATCGGTTTGCTCAATGGGTCATCGGGAAGTTTGGCGAGGGTGTAGATGTGGAAGGGGAGAGCCTGCACCGATTGTCCGAAAAAGCTCCATGTGTCTTCGAGCCCTTCCCAGGGAAGGTTGTTTTTGTCCGTGGCCACAGCGGTGAGCATGATGGGGGCTGTTTCGCCAGCCACACGGGTGATGCCGAGAATGGTGGCGGTCATGATGCCGGGGAGTGCGTAGGGAAGGACGGATTTCCGGATGGTTTGCCACTTCGATGACCCCAGTGCGAGAGATGCCTCACGGAATCCTCCGGGCACGGCTCTCAGAGATTCTTCACAGGCGGTGATGATGACTGGGAGCACCATAATGGCGAGGGTGAAGGCTCCTGCAATGAGTGAGGTGCCCCAGCCTTGAAAGCTGAGATAGGTGTCGCTGTTGATTTTGAAAGCCCAGAGTGTGCGGTCCGATACCTCGGTAACGAGGATGGGCGCCATGTAGCAAAAGACTCCCCAACCAAAGAGCGCAAAAACAATCGAGGGCACTCCGGCGAGGTTGAGAATGGCGAGTCGGATCATCGACATAACACGACCTTGGCCACAGTATTCGCTGAGGTAAACAGCGGCGGCGACGCCAATGAAGAGGGCGATCAGCATACTGAAGATGACCAAGAGTGCGGTTCCCGCCAAGGGGTTGAGGATTCCGCCTGCGCTGTAGTTGAGGCGGTGTTCGCCGAGGACTTCGATGCTGGGGTTTTCCTTGTGCCAGATTTCAAAATTATTGGATGACATGGCGTAGTCTTTTCCCTCGGTATCGTGGAAGCTGACGAGAGTCTGCGGGTTTTCTGTGAAAAACTCGGTGTTGATATAGGGGGCTTCAGCTTTGACAAAAGTGGGCAATCCTTTTCTAGCGATGTCAAAAAAGATCAGTGCCGCACAGATGACGATGAGGTAGGCACATCCGGCAAGGATTAGCTTGAGTCCGCTTTCTGTGATGTCTTTGGCACCTTTTTTGCGGGTGAATGGATGGGGTGATTTCATGGGTGTTTTGAAGTCTGGAAGTCTTGGAGTCGTGGAGTCGGGAAGTTGCGTGGTTGGGGGCTTGGGTTGGCGCGCTACAGGGAGTCGACAGGCTGGGAAGCCTATCCTACTTTTTGAGGACTTTTTGGCAGAAGCTGTTGACGGAGAGTGAGATGACGAAGAGGATGAGGCCGACCATGAAGAGGGCCATGTAGTGGAGTGAGCCGCTTTCTACTTCGCCACATTCCTGGGCGATGATGCTGGTCATGGTGTGCACCGGCTGGGTGGCTACGGCGAGGCCTTGGGTGAAGTCTGGGATGGCCGCTTTGTTTCCTGCTACGAGGAGGACGACCATTGTTTCACCGATCACTCGACCAAATCCGAGCAGCACGGCTGCGATGATGCCGGAGGCGGCTGCGGGTAAGACGATTTTGAGTGCGGTTTGAAGCTTGGTGGCACCCATCGCCAATGAGGCCTCGCTGTAGGCTTTGGGCACGTTGTTGAGCGCATCTTCTGCGAGGGTGAAAATCGTCGGGGCGGCCATGAAGGCCAATAAAAGGGCGGCGAGTAAAACATTGAGTCGCTCTTGGATGGGGAAGCCCGGAATCCATGATAGCAGAGGATGCGCGCTGGCATCTTTTAGCAGTCCGGCTAGGACGAGCACTCCAAAGAGACCTAGCACCACCGATGGGATGGCTTGGACAAATTCGATGGAGGGTTTGAGTATGGCCGCTTCACGGCGGTGGCTGAACTGGTTGACATAAACGGCCGCCCCGATGGCGATGGGCACCGCAATGAGGAGGGAAACACCGGCGATTAGTAATGACCCTATCAGGAGTGGTAGGATGCCGTAAGCATCCTGCCAGCTGCTGTTGGTTTGCCACTCGGTGCCGAAAAAGAATGCCTTGGCGGCGGTCCAGGTGCTGACTTTGGCATCGTGTCTCCACGATGTGAGCGATTGTTTTTTTTGATTTAAAATCTCAGCGTAGGCTGGGATGAGCAATTGCAGTTCTGCGATGCTTTTTTGTGCTTCGGGTGATTCGAGGGTGGGGGGGATGAGGTCTTTGGCTGCATCCAGATTTTGGATCAATGTGGTTGTGATTTTTTCATGTTTACTGATCGATTGATAGAATACCTCAGCTCGCTGGTCGATTGGGATGTGCGACTCCAATCCCGCTTCAAGTTTTCTCGCCGTTTTGAGTTTTTTCGCACGTTCGTCGGGGTCGGTTATTTTCCCGGCGCCTTCGCGTAGTGCTGCGATTCTTTCTGGAATTTCGCGTTGGCGTCTGAGTAGTTTGACGGTTTTCTGCGCTTGGATGGCGAGTTGATCTTCGAGTGCTTTGAGAGGTTTTCCGGTAGCCTCCATCGCTTCCAGCGCTTGGGTGAATTCGCCCATTTCAGCGCGAATGCTTTCTGTGATCGTTTGGATTTCCTCAGGAGTCTCCGCCTCCGTGAGGGCATATTCCGTAGCCAGAGCGATGGCTTGGTCCTTGATTTTTTGAGAGGTGGATTCGATTCCCAGTGGCGAGAGCGACAGGGCGATTTCTTCAGCGGGTAGGTTCTGACAGTGCTGTTTGACGAGGGCGGTGAGTGCAGTGTTTTGTTGCTTGCGTAATTCTCCGTCCCCCATCTCCGCGTAGGCGTCCACCTCATCCTCCAGATGGTCATCGACCACTCCCTCGAAGCGGTTATAGAGCAAGATGACTGCTTCTTGATCACCAAGCTTAGCTCGCTTCTCCGCGATGTAGGCCACTTCCATTTTGCGTTTCAGAGCGGTAAATCCCACGGTTTCCTGCTTGATGACATTGACAAATTCCAGACCCGACTCTCTGGCCTCGCTGAGTTCCACGCGATACCCTGGAAAGAAACCAATGGCCGCCTTCAGCAAAAATAGGCAAATGAAGAGCAGGAAGATAATGGCAAGATAAGCATTACCTCCAAAAAACCCCTTCACGCTGCCATCCGTCGTCAGACGAAGCCCCATGATGCGGAATCCTCGCTTTCCTGCAAAGATCGAGTTTGGCTTGGTTGATTTTTGACTGGACTCTGACACGGCGGGAACCTGCCATGGCTGATACCACACACGAAGAATGACCGTGTGTCATGTTGGTCACATTGCGGGTTCCCTTGATACGTTAGGTTTCAGGCTATCAGGAGGATTTTATAAAATGACTTGGGTTGATATTCATTTTTTACCGCGAAAGAATACTAAATGCGCGAAGTTGATACTTCATATTGAATCTTGGAACTTTCTACGCTAGAGCTACTTGCGGGTAAGAGACACGTGAAAATACGAAAAGGAGAATTGAAGGTGCAAAAAATACGAAGTCATCGAACTGCGGTTGTCGCCAGCGGGCTGTTGAGTCTGGCGATTCTTGTTGGCCTAGGGGTTCGTCTCGATTGGGCTGTTCTTGGGGTCGAGCTTGGTCGGGTGAACTTGCTGTATCTTCCGGTGTTCGTTTTACTCACATTGGCGACGTTCTGGGTGCGGGCGCTCCGATGGCGGCACTTGTTACCGAGTGAGCTGGCTGTTTCGAGAATGAGTTTGTTTGAGGCGACGCTGGTGGGGTTTACCGCCACCTTTGTGCTGCCTCTGCGTGTGGGAGAGGTGATCCGTCCATGGTTTCTGAGCCGATGGCAACCCGTGCGGTTCTCCACAGGTCTGGCGAGTATTGTAACGGAGCGGGCATTTGATGCTCTTACTCTGATGGTCATGCTGGGCTTGGCCGTAGGGAATCTGGAGCCGCTGCCGCCTCTGATCTCTGTGGGTGCGAAAGTGGTGGCAGTTCTTGCCCTTTGCATTCTTGCCGTCTTGGTGACCGCTTACCTTGGTTCGAATAAGATGACTCGGTGGGCCGAGCAGCTGATTGTTTTTGTAATAGGGAAAAGATACCCGAAGTTGGCGGATCGATTGGTGATGATGATCGAAGGTTTTCTGTCTGGGCTGCGCGGTGTCTCTAGTCTGCGGGACTTGGGGTGGGTGGTCCTTTGGTCGGCTACGCTGTGGGGTTTGTTAGCATTGCTCTATCAGGTTGGATTGTGGAGCTTCGGCGTGGATGCTTCACTGTGGGTGGGGGTTACCGTTTGTGTGATGATTGCTCTGGCGGTAGCTGCACCTGGTGCGCCTGGATTTGTCGGGACTTTTCAGCTGGGCTGTGTCATCGGGCTTTCGATTTTTGGTTACCCTGATGAATTTTCGATTGCTTATTCGATCGTCCTTCACTCGCTGCAGGCGGTGACGGTGGTGGTTTCAGGATTTTTCATCCTCCACCGTCGTGGACTTCATATGATTGATCTTAAGAGGCAGGTGCAGGCTGAGAATTGAAAGGTGCATTAAGCACAGATGTAGTGAAACCCATCATCCTCCTCGATGTGGACAGCGTTTAGCATGGACTCTGTGCATGGGGCCTGCCGGATCTCTTCTGGAGTCATTAACATTAAGGCTGTGGACCAGGCATCGGCGAGGGCTGCCGACTGACTCTGTGCCCAGATGCGTGAGAGGTGATGTTCGGGCTGGTGCATTGCATTTTCATCAGCCTCGGCAGGATGCACAATGTGGCAGCCTTGAATGCTGGTTCCGGATGCGCTGAGGGCTTCGTCTTGAAGATGCACGGAATGAAGATGATTGTCTCCTGTGAGATCTATTGGCCACGATTCTGGACCTATTGCCAAATGAGTGCTGGCTCCGGCGGAAAGCAAAGCTCCCTCGACATCCCATCCTCTGAGGAAATCTCCAAGTTGATCGAGTGTGAAGCCTTTCCCAATACCTCCAAGATCGATCACCCGGCCGGGTTCTTCGCAAAAGACGATGGGGGAATCCGGGTGAATAACAAGTTTTCCGGCAGGTTGGGGGAGGTCTCCCACAAGCTCGGATTTTCGATGTTCGATCATGGTTCCCAAGGTGGGGTCGAACAGTCCTCCGGTGTGGATGCTGGCTTCCATGGCGGTGAGCAGGCACTCGTGAGATTCCTCACTGAGATGAAGCGTCTCGCCAGCGGACATGCGATTGATTTGGTAAACTTCGCCGCCTTGATGGTATCGGCTCAACTTGCGTTCCAGTGCGTCGATCATCTCAATACATTCGCACGCCAGACCACGGATCAGGCTTTCATCCTTGCCGCAAATACGCAGGGAGAAAGTGGTCATCATCGCCTCGTGGTGAAAGCTAAAATGCGTTGGGATGGGGTGGGGGGCGCTCATTGTGGTGAGTTTGTGTCGGGTGTCATCCAGCGGTCGAAATGATCTTTGCGGAGGTAGAGCATCACGGGGACTTCCGCCCTGAGACTCCTGAGAAATGGAGTATGAGTTTTTTTCAGTTGCTCGTTGATGGCTTCAGAGGCCTCGGGCATGGCAAAAACGAGTGGGCATAGGCTGAGCGCTGGAGCGGGTTCAGGCCAGTAGCCGATGGCTTCAAAGTCCCGAAGATACCACGGCAAGGGCCAGTATTCTGTGCCAACCACCGCCACAGGCTCCAGTGCTTCTTGTGGCAGTTCTTTTTTGAGTTCTTTCATCCATTGTTGGATGGATTCCACATCCCGGCTTGTGGGGGCGTAGGCATAGGGGTTACGGGCGTCGGAGGCGAAACGTCCGGTGGCGTATCGGGTGATCCTCGTTTGCTGAAAAAGAATGCCGAAAAAGAGAATGGAAACGATGACCTTCAATGACATTTTCCATTGGGGGAACTCACGTAAGCTCAAGCCGGCGAGCAAGCAGGTGTAGGCCCATGGCAGGCACATCAACCAAGGAGTTTTATATGCGATAAGGCTGTAAATCAATACGTGGATAATTGAGACGTAGGCCAGAAAACGAATGATGCTGGTGTTGATGTTACGTTGCTTTCCCGGAATGTAAGTTTGAAAAAGTGCCAGCGCCGCCAAGATGATGACGGGTGTTTCAAACCACCAGATCCCACCCTTGGTAGGAATGGCTAGCATTTCGAAGTAGTAGAAAAACGCTTTTTCGTGTCCGGCTCCAGTCTTGTAGATGAAGAAGGTGCGAATGGCGTCCCACGCACCCTTGGGATTGCTGAAGCCATTGGTGTAAAAAAATCCAGCCGTGAGGGCCGCCGCGATGAGAGAGTAGGCCATCGGTTTCCGGTAGTTCGTCCAGCCTTGTTGGGCAATATTTCTCCAACCTAGCTTGCTGAGCTCTTCTCGGTAGCTGATGGCAATGAGGACGCCTGCCGCCGCCCACGCAATCATGGTAATGGCAAACGACTCCTTGGTCGCAAACATCAGGCCTACAAATAGACCCGCCAATAGATACCTGGGCTTGCCGCATAAGAACATAAGTGCCGCAAGTCCACAGAGGGCAAGTAACATTTCATGAATAAACATCCGGCTGTAATAAACCAAGAGTGGGGAGGTTGCCAGTAGTGCAGCGGCGGCGAGCATGGCGGCGTCTCCAAACCGACACCGCCAAAGCAGGGGTAGCAAAACTATGAATGTGCCTGCAATGGCGGGAACGAGTCGCAAGCTTAGCTTGCTCAATTGGTCCCATGAAGACTCTCCCGCGAGTGCGCAGATGGGCGAGGCTGCCGCACTCAGCAGCGGGCCGTGATTGTGGACTGGGTTAAAGTGATAGTTGGTGCTAGGATCGATCCGATGAGCGGTAATGCGTGCCCCTGTCGCCTCGTCAAAGTGAAAGGGGCGATCGGAGAGGTTCTCGAAACGTAGAAAGGCGGCAAAGACAATCACGACGATCCAACAAAAGATAATCCACGGCTGGTTTGATGTTTTCATGGATCGGTTGAAAGAATTCTGTGGAGGAGAGTATTTATAAGAACCATGTTTGAAAAGGAAAACAACTCATCCAATATGATACTGCTGGTCACACCCGTGTGGAAAGATTCGGAGCGTCTGGAGTGCTTTGGCGAAGATCTTGCACTCACGCTTGCTGACGGAGTTCATGGGGTGGATGGTGCCGATTCTATCCACTGGGTGATTGCCGATGATGGCTCGGAGGCTGAGGAACAAAAAAAACTGCAGAAGCTGTATGGGCGGCTGAGCAAAATATTTCCTGATGTGCAGCTTCATTTTGCCGATGCCCATCGGGGAAAAGGGTCTGTGGTTCGTGAGGCGTGGTCGCTTTATCCCGAGGCGAAGTGGGTGGCCTTTGCCGATGCCGATGGAAGTCTTTCACCGAAGGAGCTTATCCGATTGATCCGCACAGCTACCGATTCCGGACAGTCCGTGCTCGCGATTCGAAAAAAGACAGCGACAACTCATGTGGTCGAAAGTTTGCCGAGGGCCATCGCTCATCGGCTTTTTATTTTGGCGGTGAAAATACTCGTCGGCGTGCGCTGCGAAGATCCACAGTGCGGAGCGAAGGTGCTGCTTGGATCAGACTACCGGAAGGTGGCTGATCAGCTCAAAGAAGCAGGCTTGGCCTTTGATGCTGAAATGCTCACTGCGCTGACGGCGTGTGGAGTCGAGTGGAAAGAGCTTCCTGTCACCTGGATTGAAAAAGACGGAGGTAAGGTGCGCCCGATGCGCGATGCCTGGGGGATGTTGGCCGCTCTCTGGAAAATTCGCGTCCGCCAGAGAAACGGCGAGTTTGTAAATAATTACTCAGGCTTACCAAAGACTTCCACTTCGATGTAGTGGTTCATGTCGTTCGATGAGCTTCCTTTGCTGTAGCATCGGACGTAGCGGCCTTTGGTGCCTTTGCCGTTCACGAGCAAGCCGTAGCGTGATTCGATATACGGACGATCAGTTCCTTTGCCGAGGCCGGATGAGTTATCGTAGTCGTTGTTATACAGGGTGGTGACGCCGGTTTTGAATGCGGGGTCGTCTGAGATCTGGACGATGACATCATGATAGACTCGTTTTTGACCGTGGAAGTGCCAGAGGATCACCGCGTAGAGAGGATCACTCTTTTCGAGGTCGATCTGAATCCACTGAGTGCCATCCATGAGTTCCACAAAGTAACCTTCGCCGGTGTCTTTGTCACCATCGGTGATGAGGGGGAGGTCGCCGAGAATAGGAAAGTCGTCACTGCCGGTGACGGTTTTACCTTTGGACAGAAGAACGGTTCCTTCGGGAACGAGGTAAGTAGGGAACTTCTTGATTTCTGGCGCGAGATTGGGTACGCCTTTGGGTTTTGGTGAGCCTTCGATGACTTCTTTGGGCAAGTCCGTTTTGAGTTGGACTCCGCCTTCTGTGCCGATGCCTGGGCCTCCGGAGCCAGTGCCGGAAGCGTCTGAGGAGGAGTCGCTTTTACAGGCTCCCAACATAAAGAGTGATGCGGTGCCGAGGAGAAGAAATGTTGTGTTTAATGGTGTCATTTTCATACTTGGAGTTGTTCTGGGGTGAAGATAATAGGTTGTTTGCTGAGGGCTGATGGGTTGACGTGGAAAATAGGAGCCTCGCTTTCGAAGGCGTGGCGCGCATCGCAGTTGAGTTTGGCTTCGCCACGGACAGCGGCAAAGAAGTTTTCCAAATGCGGCTGATGCGGTGGTTTGTTGAGCGTGCCGGGCAGTCCGAAGATTTCAGGGGCTGCGGATTCGTAGGAGGCGATGCCGCCTGTTTCTTTCGGGGCTGCGGGGGCTTGTTTCTTTGTAAGATACCCACGCTTCATCAGTTCGTCCCATGATGGGGCACTGTTTTCACGATAGATCGCGCTGTTGCTGGCCATCTCGGAAATCTTGATCGAGCCTTCGGTGCCCATGAAGCTTTCGTAAAACCCACCGCCGTAGCTGGTGGTGGTGAGGACTTGGTAGGATGCGCGCACAGGTCCTTGAGGAGTGTCATACTCGAAGATGGCCATGACGTTGTCAAAGTGCTCGCGTGTTTTGAAGTAATCATTACCCCCGGATGCATAGACAGATTTGGGAGGACCTCCGAGGAACCAGTTGAAGACGTCAATCTGGTGCGCGCCAAGGTCGGAGATGGGGCCGCCGGAGAGGTCACGGTAAAACCGCCAGTTCATGAACTGGTGCATGTCTTTGAAGCCGTATTTTTTGAGTCGGTCAGCTTCGATCGTTAAACTTTTCTTGTATTGAATGTCCTGTGAGGATGCTACTGCGCGGTTCCATTGGCCGTTGATGTTAACGATGGTGCCACAGATCTTGTTGTGGTTGATCAGGTGGTCGAGCGTGTAGCGGTAGAGTGGGTTGCTGCGACGCTGGTGGCCGATTTGGCAAAGTTTGCCGCTGCTTTCCATCGCTCTGACCATAGCGCGGGCGCCATCGATCGTGTTCGACATCATTTTTTCGCAATAGACGTGGAGTCCTGCTTCGAGACACTTTACGGTGTGCGGGGAGTGCCAAAAATCTGGAGTGGCGATGACTACGGCGTCCAGACCTTTTTCCTTGGCGAGCATGTCATCGATATCGGTGTATCCGTTCGGGACGTGGCCTTGCAGTGCGCGCACCTTGCCTCGGCCGCCTCGTTGATTGTAATCCCAAATATCGCAGACCGCTTGAAAATGCAGCCCTGGGATATTGGACATTGCTTCAAACAGGACACGTCCTTGTTTGCCCATGCCTACTAGGGCTACGTTGATTTTGCCCAATCCCTTGGAGGATGCTCCAAGCACAGCGGGGGCGCCTAGCACCAATCCCGCGCCGGCAAGGGTGGAGCTTTTTGATAAAAATTCGCGTCGATTCATAGTGGTAAGATAAGGTGATGATTTCGAGACTACCACTTCTTAAGGATGCTGAGGCGATTGTTGTCCGCTAAGTGAAGCGCCATGACGATCATGATCATATGCACTCCAAGCCATGCGACGCCGGCATCTTGTTTGATGAGGATGAGCCCCCATGTTAAACTGATATAAACAAGTCCGAGAAGGAGGAGGCTGACCCGACTGGCGAGTCCGAGCAAGATGGCGATGCCCAGCACAATCAGCGCTGGCCCGAGAACGATGTCGTAAATATTAAGAGCCCATCCCATCATCAGGGGTTCTTCAGCAAATTTTGATTTCAGGGCCTCTGGGACACCGTGGTAGTTGTCCAAAGCGTATCCTTTGCTCGAGACTGCTGCGGTGAGGTTAGTGTCATAGACTTCACCGTCCACTTCAATTGGCTGGTCGCTCATCTTACTGCCTGCGTATTTTTCAATGCCTGTTTGCACAGCGCGCACTCCTAGCCATAAACGAAGGAGGAGTGAGGCGAAAATGAGACCGAGCTTGTTCTGTGGTTTGGTGGAATCTGTTGACATGGAAGTTGATGTGGATTGAGTTTGTGCTGATGTGATGTCGATATTACGGTCAGGGCGATGCCTCCTTTCATTAAAATGATGGATCTGTGTGCATATGTCGCTGAGTCTGCTGCGTTGATTGTGTTCTATTCGATTTATTGGATTTGGTCGACAAATAAGAGTCGACAAAAAAATTGTTATTTTTCGTCATTGTTCTTGAGTTGTCGAGCCGGAGTCTAGTTGGCTTGCATCATCTTTTGTTTTTTGTGGTTAAAAATGAGAAAATGTTCATTTCTTCGTTTGGTTTTTTTCCAGAATGCAGTCATGGACTGTGTCACATTATCTGATTCTATGATGACTGATTATTCCACTTTAAATAAACTCATCGGCATCGATTCTCCATCGGGCTTCACTCATCGCGCTTGCGACTACATTGTCGAGGTGTTGACTGAGATGGGCTATGCTCCGGAACTTACTCAAAAAGGAGCCGTGCGCTGTGCTCTCGGGGGGGCACCGAAGCTGGCGATTGCGGCTCACGTCGATACTTTACCCGTATTACGGATCCGATGGATCGGCTGCGCGTGCGGCAGGGAATGATTTTCGTGTTGGCTTGATCGGCCCTGGTGTGGCGTCATCCCACAGCACGGAGAGGACACATAAAGAGGGTGTCGAAGCAACGATTGATCATTGTGAGGCGTATGTGCGGGAGTCTGAAGGTTTAGAAGTCTGGGAGTTTTAAGGTCAAAAAAAACGCCACCCAGATGATCCGGATGACGTTTGGTGTTATGCTGAAAACAGCGGGAGGTTCGTTACTTGGCTTTCATGCCGGCTTCGGCAATGGAGGTGGGGATGAATCCCACTTTGGCAACCACGTCAGAGGCTTTGTCGCTGGTGGTGGCCCATTGGAGGAACTTGGCTGATTCACCAGTCGGCTCACCGATGGTGTAGTAGTAAAGCTTGCGGGCGAGTGGGTATTTGGCCACTTTGGATGCTTTGGCGGAAACGCCTTCAACTTTGACCGAGCGGTAGCTTTCTCCTTTCGAGTAGGCCAGTCCGACGTAGCCGATGCCGAGTGGGTTTTTGGAAACCTCAGTGGCGATTTGCTGGTTGCCTTCCATCTTTTGGCACTGGGTAGCGTAGTCACGCTTTTTCATGCCGAGTTTTTGGAAGCTTTTGTAGGTTCCTGAGGATGTGTTGCGGGTGTAAACGGAGATTTTTCCGCTTTTGCCTCCCACCTGACTCCAGTCGGTAATATCTCCGGTGAAGATGCCTTCGATTTGCTTGAGGCTCAGTTTGCGAACCGGGTTCTTTTCGTTCACAATCACGGCGATCATGTCCCAGGCGGCGACGTGCTCGGCGAGGTTTTTGCCAGCGGCATTGAACTTATCGGTCTCAGTGCTTTTGACTTTTCGACTCGACATCCCGATGTCCGCCGAGCCTGCAAGCAGGTTGCTGAAGGCGTGGGATGATCCTTGGGCTTGGATTTCGATGTCAACTTTGTTGCCAGCTTGCACGTAGGCCTCTTTGAGTTGAGGGACGAGCTTGGCACCGAGGGTGTCGGAGCCTTTGATGACGAGTTTGCTGTCGGCTTGGACAGAGGCACTGAGGGTAAGTCCTGCGAGCAGGGCGGTGATGGCTTGAGATATTTTCATGATGGTTGTTCTAGTGTGTTGTTGGTTTGTTGTCGCTCTGGATTGTTTCTCTCGGCGACGTCCATTATTTCGCACTTTTTTCATCGAGTGGCAAAAAATTCTAGGTTACAAAACAGACACATTGAATGTGGCGGGATTGTCACATGTTGTGGGTGTATGGATGGTCAAAAAGTCATAACCTCTAGCACAACCTGTTCAAAACTATGCAAACCATTCTCATCATCGAAGACGAAGCGGATATCTCGGATCTTGTGGCCTTTAACCTCCAGCGGAATGATTACCAAGTGGCGCAGGCTTACGATGGCTTGAAAGGGTTTGAGGTGGCGAAATCGCTGCTGCCTGATTTGATTGTGCTGGATTTGATGATGCCGGGGATGGATGGGCTGACGTTGTTCAAAGAACTCCGGCGTGAGGCTCTGACCCGCAATATCCCGGTCATCATGCTCACTGCGCGTGGACAGACAGAGGATAAAATTCGGGGGCTTGAGATCGGGGCGGATGACTATATGACCAAACCTTTTAGCCCAAAAGAGCTGGTTCTTCGGGTGAGAAATTTGCTAAAGAGGTCGAGTCATGAAGAGAGTGGCGCCGAGCTTGAATGCGGGCCATTTAAGTTTATCAAAAACTCTCTCTTGTTTTATGTGGATGGCGAGCGCTGCGATCTTTCACCAACGGAGTTTAAGTTGATGATCTATCTTTGTGAGCGGAAAAACATTGCTCAAGATCGCCATGAGCTACTCGAAAATGTGTTAGGCTATAGCGGGGATGTCTATAGTCGGACGCTGGATACTCACATGAAGCGTTTGAGAAAAAAGCTAGGCGCCCGGATGAACTGTCTTGAGACGATACGGGGAATTGGCTATCGGCTGAAAATTGATGCCGAAAATAGTTCGCTGTAGTTAGACCTAGAGGGAAATTTCTTATGTTTGATATTCTGATACCTATTGTTTTATTGTCGCTCCTGGCGTGGCTTATTTTGCAGCGTCGTCAGCATCAGGCTGAGTTGCGCAGGCAGGATAAAATAAACCAGAGTGTGCGCAGGGAAGCTCTGCGTGAGCGCGATGAGCTTCTGGATGCTCTGGGTGATGCTTTTCTTTTGGTCAATGAAACCAGTCAGATCGTCTTTGCCAATGCCTGCGCGCGGACTCTAGTGAAAGGGCGGAAGCTTATCGGAAAAAGCATCATGGAGGCGTTTCTGGATGATCAGCTCTCGGTAGCGATCATGAAATGCATCCGGACCAAGCAGCCGATGCAGGAGCGTGTGGTGTTGCATTCTTCATACACTCCACTTGGAAGTGCTGGCGAGGAGGGGATGAGTGCGTGGGAGATCGATGCCGCGCCGCTTTCAGAGCATGATGTCCAAATGGATAGTGTTACTCGTGTGGTGATCCGTGATGTGTCAGTTGAGTATTTGGCTGATCAGGTGCGGCGCGATTTTGTGGCCAATGCATCTCACGAGCTGCGCACTCCGATGTCGATCATCAATGGATACTTGGAAAATCTTCTCGATGATGATGTGTTAGATGACCCGGTGATGGCTCGGAAGTTTTTGGAAACGATGCGAAAACATGGTCATCGGATATCAAGTCTGGTGGAAGATATGTTAATGATTTCAAAGATGGAATCTGGCGATGCCATGGACATCAACAAGGAGCCATTTGATTTCAGAGCGTGCGTGCAGGATGTCATTGATCGATTGGATCCAATGATTTTCAAGCAGGAGGCGACGGTGATCATGGAAATTGAACCTCGCGATCTAAAATTGACCGGGGATCGGTTTTACTGGACCCAGATCATCTTTAATCTGGTAGAAAATGCCCTCAAGCAAAACCCGGAGCCTGATTTGAAGGTGATCGTTAAAGGGGATTGCCAAAAGGGAGCGGTGGTTATTTCCGTTTGTGACGATGGCGTGGGGATCCCTTCTGCTGATTTGCCTTTTGTTTTTAAGCGGTTTTATCGCGTGCAAAAACATTATTCCCAGACGGAAATTAAAGGGACGGGGCTTGGATTGTCGATTGTTGTCCGGGCTGTCGAGGCCCATGGCGGTAAGGTGTCGGTGACATCCACCCCCGGTCAGGAAACTTGTTTTGTCATGACTATTCCCAACGCCTGATTTTGGTTACAAGTGACGAGGGCTTCTCAATCTCAAGTTTCAGCCTCGGTTCGCTTCATCGACCTGACCATTGAGGGAATGAGGAAGAGGTCGATCAGCCAGCCGATCCCGAGTAGGCCGAGCGTAAACATCCAGATGATGCCTGTGATTTGGCGGCCGTAGTAAAAGCGATGGGCGCCGAGGAATCCAAAAATCCACAGGATGTATCCGATGCCGACTGAGTGTGTTGGGGTGTTGTTGCTATTGCTCATGGCATTAGAAAATGCGGGTGGATTTGCTGGGTGTCGAGGAGCATTCTTGATGCTGATATGGATGGGTGTGTGGATTGGAGGCTGGATTAGCAATCCTGAACTTTAAGGTTTCAAAATTAAAAAACGATGATTAGTTTAGAAGGGTATTTATGAGTGACTTGGTTCGACACATCGCCCACTGCAGTTCGTGCGGATGCAAAATGGATATTTCCGCGATGGCACCGTATACCAATGTTGTTTGCCCTGATTGCGGTCATCACACACGGGTGAAATGTGAGCTGGGTCATTATTTGCTCACCAGTCGCCATGCCGTGGGCGGGATGAGTATTGTTTTTGTAGCCCGGGACACAACTCTGGAGCGTGATGTGGCCATCAAGCTGTTGAATGAGGAATACTCCGGTGATGCCAAACGCATGGAAGAGTTTGAGCACGAAGCCAAAGTCACCGCAGCCCTCAGTCATCCTCATATCGTTCGAGTGTTCACCGTGGGAAAAGAGTTTGGCCAATACTTCATCGCCATGGAGATGGTGCCGGGTGAAAATTTAGAGCAAAAAATTTCGGCAGGAGGTGCCATCGGCGAAGATGAAATGTTACCGATTGCACTAGAGATTATTTCGGGTCTGCGGGCGGCGAAGACGGCGGGTGTGATTCACCGGGATATGAAACCGGGCAATATTCTTTTTGATGAGGCCGGGCATGTTAAAATCGTTGATTTTGGTTTGGCCCTGCTGACCAAAGGTGGCACAGCCAAGGCTGAAGAGATATGGGCAACACCGTATTATGTCCCTCCTGAGGCACTCGATGGCGAAGAGGAGGATTTCCGGAGTGATATCTACGCTTTGGGTGCCACGCTTTATCACGCCTTATCAGGCAAGCCTCCTTTGCCCTTGGACGTAAAATCGACGCGTGAAGTGCGGAAGGCTAAGGAGCATATAGCTCCATTGGCCGACGCTGCCCCTTGGCTGAACTCCGCAACTTGCCATTTGGTTGATAAAGCGATGGCCTTTAAGCCGAGCGATCGTTTCGTTTCGTATGCTGAAATGGAAGAGGCCTGGAATGCCGCTTTTCAAATGATGCGTGGCGGTGGAGCTGATGAGCCTATTCATAGCGAGGACCGCTTGCGGCGTCGGGTGAAAGATAAGAAGGGTATTCTGGGCCTTGCTGTTGCTGGTGTGCTCCTGTTCGCTTTTGTGGCGATTGTGGCTAGTATATTTCTGGACGAAAATGGATCTGATGCTGTAAGCGAAAGCGCGACACTCAGTGACGCGGATGCGTTGACGGATGCCGGAGTCGGCCAGTCGGATCTTACCGAAGGTGATGGTGGTTATAATCCAGAGATGGCTGCGCGTATTGGTCGGCTCTTCCGTTCGTCTCATCAGCTTTTGAAGCGGAAAAAATATCCCGAAGCTAGAAATCAGTTCATCGCGCTGACGCAGGATCCTGACATTAAAGAGCCGCTGCCCACATGGGCGCATGTTGAGGCCTTGATTGCGGCTTGGCTGAGCGGAAACTCACAAAGTTACAGCGATTCGGTCCGTAGTTTCACACAGCATCTGAAATCACCATCCAATCAGCAGTCGGCTAAAATGTTGGAGCTGGGACAATTACTCAGTTCTTTAGAGGTGATTCGAGTCCCCGGTGTTGGTGATGAGCCGATGGCTGTGGTGCAGTGGATGGCGATGGCATTGAAAAACTGGGAAATGGGATCAATGGATGAAGCGGTTCCTTTTTTCGAAAAGGTGATTAAACATCCGTTGCCTACCGGTAGTCCGTTGCTGGTCTACCGTGCCATAGCTCAAGACTATTTGAATGATTACCTCAAATTGAAAACTTTGTTTGATCGCGCCTCAGCATCCGATATCGAGGCGGTGAAGTCTCAGCTTAGTGAATTAAAAAGCGTGCTGGGAAGCATACAGACAAATGGTCGTGCACGGTTTCATATTAGGGCCTTGCAGCTCAGATTGCATCATCAAATGAAGACGTCTCAGTCGTTGGATGAGCGAAGGGCCTTGGCTGATTCTCTTGCCGTGAAGGTTTCGAACTATGATGAGCAGTTGGCTGAGTACAAGGGGATGATTAAAGGCGCGCGGTTTGCTGAGGCGTCTGCTCAGCTTCAACAAGCAACTTCGCTGGATGCGGAGCAAAAATCAGAGCGTGATGCCTGGGTCTATTTAGCGGATTGCTCCAATGTCTTTCTCGGCCAGCTTGAGGAGGCTATCCCCAAGGGGGGCATGAAAATGCAGATCAAGGGGATATCGGATGACGGATATGAAGTCGCTTACATGAGGGTTCTCGGGTCGAAGCCTGGCGGGTTATTGCTCATGGGGAATGATGGAGAAGTTTTTATTCCTTGGGGGAAGGTTGAGCCATCTAGCGTGATCGACGTCTTTAAGCAGGCGTTGAACCCATCGTTATCGACAACACAGGGGCAGATGCATACGGAAACGGCCATTAGCTATGCCTGGTTGTCAGGAATGGAGGATAAGGCAACCATGGCGGCTGCAAAGCTCAGCGAAGTTAATCGGGGATTCGGTCAGCGCTGGAAGAAAACCATGAAGGAGATTGATCTTAATCCGTGATAGCCGTCTGTATAAGTTTTTATGATGGCTTGTCTGTGTTTTTAGGGTTTATTTCGACACTAAATTGCATCTATGTGTGAATTTATCTTTTCCGAAGTATTGATTATTCACTCGTGTGCAAAAAAGATTTCAGCCCTCGTGCCTGTAAATAAGAGGGTTACGAGGTGGTGCTGAAATAAGGCGGGATTTTATGCAGAAAGATCTTGCGGAAATCGAAAATTTGAGTAGGTTCCGCCCGCCGCTCC
>Ga0256845_1001270_pt1 | contig 20629 bp, 20 predicted proteins | sample RiftiametaG_FD_189101 | JGI IMG/M metagenome (GOLD analysis project Ga0256845, IMG submission 189101) | Tube worm associated microbial communities from hydrothermal vent at the East Pacific Rise, Pacific Ocean - Riftia | ecosystem: Host-associated > Annelida > Integument > Unclassified ...
GCTAGTTTAAAAGATTTAGGTAAAAAATGGTTCGCTTTTTCAAAACTTGACATAGATGCTTGTGATATATTGTCAAAACTTGAAAAACTCTCTACATGTAGAGAGTTAAAAGGTACTAAGGAAATATAGTATGAACAACATTGAACAAATACATCACAAATCATTTGAAGATATAAAACAAACAGATAAAAATGGCAATGAGTTTTGGTATGCAAGAGCTTTAGGTAAACTACTTGGATATAGCGATTTTAGAAATTTTTTAAAAGTAATAGAAAAAGAACAAAAGAAAATAAGTAAATGACTAGCTTAACAATAAAAGATGAACTAACAGAATTTCTACTCTATACTACACCAAACAGTGATATAAAAGTAGAAATTTATATGTATGATGAGACAGTATGGTTACCTCAAAAAGCGATTGCAGAACTTTTTGGAGTGCAAAGACCAGCGATTACAAAACATTTAAAAAATATTTTTGAGAGTGGAGAATTAGAAGACATATCAGTTAGTTCCGTTTTGGAACATACTGCGAATGATGGAAAAAATTATCAAATAAAACATTACAACCTTGATGCAATTCTATCTGTCGGTTATCGTGTTAACTCATCTAAAGCAACACAGTTTAGAATTTGGGCTACTAAGATACTAAAAGAGTTTATCATCAAAGGTTTTGCCATGGATGATGACAGGATGAAAAATGGTCGTTACTTTGGTAAAGATTATTTTAAAGAACTGCTTGAAATTATTTATGGTAGTGCAGATAAAACAAAACCTTTCATGGGACTTCAAACTTGGAAAAACTCTCCAGATGGCAGAGTTTTAAAATCAGATACCATAGTAGCAAAAAACTATTTGAGTGAAGAAGACATAAAAGAGTTAGAAAGTGCTATAAGCGGATATTTTGATTATATAGAAAGAATTATAAAAAACCATACAACATTGAGTATGAAGAGTTTAATAAAACACAAAAAATTCAATCAGATTTTGATAAAGAGATGAAAAAACTCTTTACATGTAAAGGAAAACAGTAAATGACATTTTGGAATAACATATACAACAACTTTGACCCCATAGCTTTTGATTTAGGTTTCATATCAGTTCATTGGTATGGACTTATGTATGTATCGGCACTTTTGACAGCTCTTGGAGCTGCAAAATATTTTATGAAAAAAGACAAGCTTTCTATAACTGATGCAGTTTTAGATAACTATTTTATATGGATTGAAGTTGGGGTTATTTTAGGAGCTAGAATAGGGTATATATTATTCTATGATCCAAACACTAGTTACTACTTAACACAGCCTTGGCAAATGTTTAATCCTTTTATGGATGGCGAGTTTGTTGGCATTCGTGGCATGAGTTACCATGGTGCTATAGTTGGATTTTTACTTTCAACTGTTATTTTTAAATATAGACATGAAAAAGAAAATATTTGGGAACTTTTAGATTTAGTGGCAATTGCTGTTCCTGTTGGTTATGTATTTGGTCGAATTGGAAACTTCTTAAATCAAGAGCTTATAGGTCGCTATACAGAAGTGAGTTGGGGCATATATGTTGATGGTGTTTTAAGACATCCATCACAATTGTATGAAGCATTTTTAGAAGGTGTTGTTGTATTTTTTATCCTTTACATGTACAGAAAAAGAAAAAAGTTTTCTGGCGAATTAATAGCTCTTTATGGTGGGTTGTATTCACTTGCTAGATTTGTCGCTGAGTTTTGGCGAGAACCTGATTTTCAAATGGGTTTTGTATATGGAGGATGGATGACAATGGGACAAGGGTTATCTTTGTTGATGATATTTATTTCAATGTTACTTTATATATCTCTCTATAAATCAAATAAACAATAAACATAAAATCAGTAGATTTTAGAGTAGGCTTACTTGAAGTAAGCCTTTAAAATAGAAACTTCCTTAAACAAATTTTTATAAACTATGTATAGTTATAACATAACTTAAGTTTAATCCTAAAAGTAGTATCATAACTCAAATACTCGTGTGCAAGCACGACAAAAAGGATGCGACTGTGAGTGACCTTATTGAGGGTTTTTTAGGAAAATCTGTGGAGGGCAAAAAGAGTAGGCTACCAGCAAAACTCGATTTTGTTCAGAGTGCAACAGGACTATTTTTAGGCCTGTTTATGTGGGGACATATGTTCTTTGTATCGACTATCTTAATTAGCGAAGATGCTATGTATGCAGTGGCTAAGTTTTTTGAAGGTAGTATATTTTTTACTGAGTCTAAACCATGGTTAGTTTCTATTGTTGTTGGTTTTGTTTTTATAGTATTTATTGTACATGCTGCAATGGGTATGAGAAAACTACCAGCCAATTTTAGACAATGGCAGGTTTATAGAACTCACATGAAAATGATGAAACATGACGATACTAGTCTTTGGTTTATTCAAGCTATAACTGGTTTTGCAATGTTCTTTTTAGGTTCAGCACATCTTTTCTTGATGCTAACTCAACCTGAAACAATCGACCCTTATGGTTCTGGTGACCGCATGGTTACTATGTGGCCATTTTATATCATCTTGCTTTTAGCAGTTGAATTTCATGGTGGAATTGGACTTTATCGACTTTGCGTTAAATGGGGCTGGTTTGAAGGAAGTGATGCAAAAGCAACAAGAAAGAAGTTGAAGAAAATTAAATGGGCAATAACTGTTTTCTTCTTAGTATTGGGACTATTAACAATGGTGGCATACCTAAAAATAGGAATGGCTCATTCAGATAACGCTGGTGAAAGATACACTCCATCGGCAATGGTAATAACAGATATGAATTCAAAGGTAACATCATGAATACAGAAATTTTATTTCGTGCTTTAGTCGCGAGGAATTTTTGCTGGGCTTTGCTCAGTGAAAAGGGGGCAGTAAAATGAATGTAAAATATTGTGATGCGTTGGTAATCGGTGGAGGACTTGCAGGTTTAAGAGCTGCGGTTGCTTCTCAGTCAAAAGGTTTAAGTACAACAGTTTTGTCACTCATACCTGTTAAGCGTTCTCACTCAGCTGCGGCTCAAGGTGGAATGCAGGCTAGTCTTGGTAACTCTAAAATGAGTAGAGGTGATAACGAAGATGTTCACTTTGCAGATACGGTAAAAGGAAGTGATTGGGGTTGCGATCAAGAAGTAGCTCGCATGTTTGTTACAACAGCACCAAAAGCTATACGTGAGTTAGCTGGTTGGGGTGTGCCTTGGACTAGAATTACAAAAGGTCCAAGAGAAGCTGTTATGAATGCAGAGAGAGTTACCATTACTGAGGATGATGAAGTTCATGGTATGATTCACTCTCGTGATTTTGGTGGTACAAAAAAGTGGAGAACTTGTTACACAGCAGATGCAACAGGTCACACAATGCTTTTTGGTGTAGCAAATGAAGCACTAAAACATAATGTAAATATAGAAGATAGAAAAGAAGCAATTTCACTTATACACGAAAACAATCGCTGTTATGGAGCGATAGTTAGAGATCTTGTAAGTGGAGAGCTTACTGCTTATGTTGCAAAAGGAACTTTGATTGCAACTGGTGGATATGGAAAGATTTATAAGCAGACAACAAATGCAGTTGTTTGTGAGGGAATCGGTGCTGCAATAGCACTAGAGACGGGTATAGCAACTTTAGGAAATATGGAAGCAGTTCAGTTTCACCCAACTCCAATAGTTCCTTCAGGAATTCTTTTAACAGAAGGTTGTCGTGGTGATGGTGGAATCTTAAGAGACGTAGATGGTTACAGATTTATGCCAGATTATGAGCCAGAGAAAAAAGAGCTTGCTTCTCGTGACGTTGTTTCAAGAAGAATGCTAGAGCATATTAGAAATGGTAAGGGTGTAAAATCTCCTTATGGTGATCACTTGTGGTTAGATATTTCTATTTTAGGACGTGAGCATATTGAGAAAAACCTTAGAGATGTTCAAGAAATTTGTCAGATATTCAATGGAATAGATCCAGCTGATGAAGGTCCAAAAGGTTGGGCACCAGTTCTTCCTATGCAGCATTACTCTATGGGTGGAATCAGAACTAAACCAACAGGAGAGTCTCAAAAACTAAACGGACTATTTTGTTGTGGTGAAGCTTCTTGTTGGGATATGCACGGGTTTAATAGACTTGGTGGTAACTCAGTAAGTGAAACTGTTGTAGCTGGTATGATTGTTGGTAATTATTTTGCTGATTATTGTGGAGCGAATGACATAGATATAAGCTCAAAAACACTACAAAATGCTGTTGATGATAAAGCAAATTACATGAAAGAACTTCTTGCAAAAGAGGGAACTTATGATGTATTTAAAATTAAAAATGAGATGAAAGCAATCATGTGGGACAAAGTTGCGATTTTCCGTGATGCTGAAGGTCTGAAAGTTGCTGTAGATAAACTTGAAGAACTTTATAAACAATCACTTGATGTAAAAGTAAAATCAAAAACTCTTTCTGCTAACCCAGAACTTGAAGAAGCGTATAGAGTTCCTATGATGTTAAAACTTGCTCTTTGTGTTGCTCTTGGAGCAAGAGAAAGAACAGAGAGTCGTGGAGCACACTATAGAGAAGATTTCCTTAAGCGTGATGATGCAAATTGGTTGAAAAGAACTCTTGCAACTTGGAACAAAGACGATACACTTCCAACTCTAAGTTATGAAGACCTAGACATTATGAAGATGGAAATGCCTCCAGCATTCCGTGGTTATGGTGCAAAAGGTATGCTTATTGAAAATGAGATAAGCACTAAGCGTCAAGAAGAAGTAGACAAAATTCGTGAAGATATGGAAGCAGACGGTAAAGATAGATATGAGATTCAAGAAGCTCTTATGCCGTTTGAACTTCAACCATACTATAAAGTACAAAATGAGAGACTTGGAGATTCAAAATGAGCAGAACAGTAACTATAAAAGCATTAAAATACAATCCAAACTCAAAAGCTTCTAAGCCACATATGGTTGAGTACAAGCTAGAAGAGACAGATGGAATGACTTTGTTTATTGCATTGACTAAGATTCGTGAAGAGATGGATGCTGATCTCTCTTTTGACTTTGTATGTCGTGCAGGAATCTGTGGAAGCTGTGGAATGATGGTAAACGGTAAACCTCAACTTGCATGTAGAACTCTTACAAAAGATTTTGAAGATGGTGTATTGGAGCTTTTCCCTATGCCTGCTTTTAAACTTTTAAAAGACCTTTCAGTTGACACAGGAAACTGGATGAATAATATGAGTAAGAGAGTTGAGAGTTGGATACATACAACTGAAGAAGTTGATATTTCTAAATTAGAAACTCCAGTTGACCCAAAAGTAGCAGAAGAGACGTTTGAGCTTGATCGTTGTATTGAATGTGGTATCTGTGTTGCAGCTTGTGGAACAAAGCTTATGAGACCAAATTTCATAGGTGCTGTTGGGCTTAATAGAGTTGCACGTTTTCAACTTGACCCACATGACAACAGAACTGACGAAGACTTTTATGAGTTAGTTGGTGATGATGATGGAATTTTTGGATGTATGAGTCTCTTGGCTTGTGAAGATAACTGTCCAAAACACTTACCTCTTCAAAGCAAAATTGCTTATATGAGACGAAAGTTAGTAGCTTTACGTTAAACTTTTTTGAGGATGACAATTTAGTGTCATCCTTATATCTTTTTTAAATCTTTTTTTCTATATACTTTTATTGATAAGAAATATTATATATTAGGAGAAGTATATGTGTGTAAGTAGAATTCAGAGATTGATGACAGCTATTGTTTTAAGTTTGGTTATATTGTTGTATTTTATAGGTTACTCAACCATAGCTTTGTGGGTACAAGTTTTTGTGATAAGTATGATGGTCGTATGGGCTATAACAAACTTTTGTCCTTCAATTTGGGTGCTAAAAAAACTTTTTTCACCTTGTAGCTGGGATAAATAACATAGGATTTAAATGAATATTATAAATGATTTTTTTCTTTTAATATGGAAAGAAGATGCAAAGAGGCTATATTCTAGTAGTGGCGATATAAGTGCCTTTTTGTACTCTAAGTTTAAGAGTGATTATGATGCATTTTGTGATTATAGTTCAATCATTTTAGTAGTATCAAACTCAAACTTGGATCAATTTAGAGAAATACATGAGGCTCGTGCCGCTGTGCAATTTCTTTCAGGACTAAACGAATGGGACAAGAAAAGAGTTCAATTTTTGCAAAAAGAGTTGCTCTTTTTTCTTAATGTACAAGGTAGTATAAAACTAAATAAAGAGATACAACAGAGATTTGATAGACTCAGAAAAGAGGATGTAATAGGGTATGAAAATGCTCGTAAACTCATAAGTCTTTTAGCTCTTATAGAGGAGAAAAAAGAGAGTATAGAACCTTTACATGTAGTAAAAGCAAAAAAGGGTTCTAATTTCTATGAGAGTGCTATAAATCTTTTTTGTACCTCTATTGAAAATCTTAAAAAATCAGTTGAAGATAAAACTTTAGTTGAAAGATTAGAAAAAATTCCTACAAAACTTAAAAGTCAAAAATTTTCTATCGGTATTACTGGTGTTATGAATGCAGGTAAATCAACTATGTTAAATGCACTTTTAGGCAAAGAGATACTAGGAACTTCAGTCATACCAGAAACTGCGAATCTAACTCTGATTAAGTATGCAAAAACCCCTAGTGCAAAAGTAAATTTTTGGAATAAAGATGAGTGGAAAGCTATAGAAAATAGCAGTGAAACCCTAGAGAATATGAAACCTTTTATTAAAGAAACAAAAGAGTATTTTGGTGATGACTTAGATGAATTCATAACATCTGAAGGGAAAAGCTACGAAATAAGTATAGATGAATTACCATCTTTTACTTCAGCAGAACACTCAGATAAAAAGTGTAATTTAGTTAAAAGTGTAGAATTATATACAGATTTAAAATTTGTAGAAAATGGAGTTGAAATAGTTGATACTCCTGGACTTGATGACCCTGTAATACAACGTGAAGAGATAACAAAATCTTACGTTTCACAGTGTGATTTAATGTGTCATCTTATGAATGTAAATCAATCAGCAACTGAAAAAGACATAGAGTTTATAACCGACACACTTTTGTATCAAAACGTAGCTAGACTTTTAGTAGTTATAACAAGGATTGATACAGTTAGAAAGAGTGAACTTGAAGAGGTTATAGCCTATACAAAATCAAGCATAAAAGCAAAGCTAGAGAGCCTAAATAAGCAAAGTAGTTTTGATAGTATAATTGAGAAGATAGATTTTATACCTATTGCAGGGCTTGAAGCTTTGAAGCACAGAATTGGGAAAGGCGATAGTAGCTTTCCTATTGAAAAAACTGGAATTTTAGAGGTTGAAAATTATCTTGATGAGATTTTATTTGGTGACAACTCTGAGAAGGTAAATCTCATAATAGATGCCAATAAAAAAGAGTTAAAACACATCATAAATCAAAGTAAAAACTCTCTACATGTAGAGAAAAATCTTTTAGGTAAAAGTGCTAGTGAGATAGCAAATGAGTATGAGCAGTATCAAGATGAAATTACAGAGATAAAAGAACAGATAACAAAACTAAATGAGAAGATAAAAGATGAAAAAGAGGGATTGATTGGGTACTTTTCTACGCTTGAAAATTTTGCTAAAAGTAAATTTACTTCACTTCAGGCAGTTGCTAAAAGAAGAGTTCTTGATGATGTATCTTATGAGATAAGAAAGAATAAGAAAAAGCCAGAAAGCAAAAGAATATCATATATAATAGAAACTGCTTTGAAAGATGGTTTTATAGACTTACTTCGTGATTATAGGTATCAATTTTCTAAAAAAATAGAGAACTCTTTTGAAAAAATTAGTCGAGATTTTGCTGGCTTTTCAAAAGATATTGAAAGAGGAAGTGATGCAAAAGAATTTTTTGAAAAACATTTTGGAGATTTAAATTTTGTTAATTCAAATGTCGTATTGATAACACAAGTAAATAATGCTATAAAATCTCACTCAAAAAAAGATATAGATGGCTTGAGTCAGGTTCTAGAGAAGCAGTTTGAGAGTGCTATTGGTGAGTTAAATGAAAAGTTTAATCAAAAAACCAAAAAGATAAATAAAGAATTAGTAGAACAGTTTGAACAAGAGTGTCGAACTCCTGTAGAAGCTATTGAGTTTGATATGAACTCACGTGAAGAAATTTTACTAAATGCTAAGAAAAGGGCTGAAGATAGGTCATTTGATACAAGTAAACGAGTAGCACAGATTGAATTGAAACTACAAGTCTTACTAAAAGTGGAGGGGGAACTATGAGTATAATAGATAGTTTTATAGTTTCATATAAAGAGAAGTTCAAAAAAGAGATACCAGCTTTTGATGAGTCACTTTTAGGAGTTATACAAAAAGCACAATATACTCTGCTAGATGAAAAAATGTCCGCATCTAAAGAGCTAAAAGAAAAACTTTTTTCTTTACATGTAAGAGCCAAAGAGCCTATGAAAGTAGCAATTACTGGGCAGTTTTCAAGTGGAAAGTCTACATTTTTAAATGCACTATTATCTAAAAACATACTTCCAACAGGCATAACACCGGTAACTTCAAAAGTAAATTATATAAAATATGGTGATGAGCTAAAAATAAAAATAAAGTATGTAGATGGCAGAGAAGAGTTTCAAAGTGTTGAACACATTGCAAAATTTACAGACCAACGTGGAGAGGTTGAAGAGATAGAGTATCTTACTCTTTATGTTCCTCTTGAGCTTTTAAAAGAGATTGAGTTTGTAGATACTCCTGGTCTAAATTCTCAAGCCATAACAGACACGACAACGACACAAAAAGTATTAAAAGAGGTCGATGGTATTATTTGGTTATCGTTGATTGATAATGCAGGAAAGCTTAGTGAAGCTAAAGTCCTTGAAGAGTATTTAAATGAGTATCAGAGTAAATCACTGTGTGTCTTAAATCAAAAAGATAAGTTTTCAAAAGAGCAAGTAACCCAGACAACCAATTATGTTAAAAAGAGTTTTAGTAAGTTTTTTAGTGAAGTGATTCCTATTTCAGCCAAACAAGCACTAGATTCAAGAAGTCATGATAAACAAGTGTTGATTGATGAGGAATTGGAAGAGTTTCTAAATGGACTAAAAAAAGTTATAAAATCAAATACTCTTAAAGATATAAATAGTGCCTATAGTAGTTACCAAAAAGATGTGGAATCTATCTTAAATAGTGATTTAAACAAAAACTTAGAGCTTCAAAAAGAGTCAAATATAGAAGCTGTTTTAGATTTTATTAACTCTGAAATTAGACCAATAGCAAACAGCTCCAAAGATTTTGCTATAAAAAAAGATATAACTCATATAGGCAATTCACTCATAAAACAGCATAGACTTTTTTTGAAGATATATAGTGAGCTTTCATCTGAATTGAGTAGTTTTGAAGAGGAAGCTGATGAGAAGTTTAGTGACTTGAAAATAAGATTTACCAAAAAACTTAAAGACGCATATAGCCGAATCGAAGAGATAATAGATACGATTGCCAATAATATTTACAACCATATAGAAACAAGCATGAAAACAAGATTTGCTAAGCAAAAGGCAGGGTTTTTAAATAGTAAAATTACTTATGAAGCAGTAGAATATAAAGCAAGTAAAATAGATGCTGACTTGATATATAAGCACCTTTTTTACGATGACGATATAGTTGGAAAAATGTTTAAAAAGTATGTTAGAAGTTTGAAAGAGATTCAAGATGAAGTAAATGAAAACAATGCATTAGTTTATGAATTACTAAAAAAGAAGATAAGAAAGTGGCAAAATCCTTATGAATTTATACGTAAATCTGAAGCAATTCACTCAGATATAGAGTTTGCAAACATGAGAAAGTTTGCCTCAAAAGCGTATGAAAACATACTAAAGCCTTTTAGTGATGAAATGCACTCTTCGTACGCACAAATAAGCTCACAATTTAATCATTTAAGTTCAGCCGTAAGTTTTAACTACCAAAATGCAACCGAAGTAAGTGTGGCATTTTTGGAGAAAAAAATAGGGCAGTCTATAAAGCTTTATGAAGAGAATTCAACCAAGTTTACTCTGTACCAACCAAAACTTGATGAGATAAAAGAGCGACTAAAAATAAGTTTTCATCTGTATGAGCTTCAAAATATGATGAATACAAATAATACATTTCTCAACAAAAACTATGATAGACTCATAAAAGAGTTTAGAAATATAAATGAAGAACGAAAATCTTTTATAGAAAAAAGAGAGTTAAGGCACCATAAAACAATAGAGATTTTAGAGTTACATGTAAAGGCTATTTAGCCTTACATATAAGATTTGTTTTTAAGTAACTCATATAACTTTAGTATTGATATAAAAAGAGCAGTTATTGCTGGTCCTAAAATCATGCCCCAAAAACCAAAAGTAGATAGTCCCGCAATGATAGCGAAGAAAATTAGAAGTTCATTTATCTTTGTTGGGACTTTTGAAAATGTATTTATATATTTTATTATGAGTGGTTTTATTAAAGTATCTGCAATTATAGATATAACTATAATTGAGTATGAGGCTATGATTATAGCTTCTACGACATTGCCACGTGCTAACTCATACGCACAGATTGGAATCCACATTAAAGCCCCTCCAATGACTGGTATGAGTGAAGCAAAACCATACAAGATGCCAAGAAGTAGACCATCGTATCCAAAAACTATACCTATGATTGCAAATAATGCACCTTCAAATATAGCCGTCACTAAGATAGAGTAAAACAGAACACTCATGACATTTGCTACTTCACCAAAAACTAAGTCAATCTCTTTGTTGTCTAATGGAGTTAAGTTTTTTGCATAGTGAACCAACTCTTTTCCGTATAGGTTTGCGAAAAAGAAAAACACTACTATAAGAAACATATCTTTTAAGAAATTAGCACTATTTTTTCCTATAAAAGCAGCATATGATAAGGTATTTTTTGTTAAATTTGCCAAATCAAAATTTTGGAAAAACTCATCTATTTTTGGATTTAAAAAAGATAGAGTGTCTGGTAGTTGAAAATTTAGTGAAGAAATATATGAGACAGTTTCTTCTACGATAGCTGGATTAAAGTTATTCACAGTTGAAGTAATGGAAGTTATAATATAAACAATAGGACCAAAAAATAGAACAGAAAGCAACAAGGTTGATAGAAATGCTGCAAAAAATCTATTTTTTGTTACATGTAGAAGTTTTAAATTTATGCTATATGTTGCTATGGTTAGAAGTGAAGATATAGTTAAAGTGAGTAAAAATGGCTCGTAAAGTCTAAGTATCCAGTAGAATACAATTAAGAATATTGCCCCAAAGAAAATCTTACTATTAGCCATCAAAAAGTCCTTTTTTGTTAGGATATGAGAGCCTAAATACTTCATAAGCTTTTGGTGTTGCAATTCTACCTCTAGCTGTTCTTTCTATGTAGCCTTTTGCCAAAAGATAAGGTTCAATTACGTCTTCTACTGTTCCCTCATCTTCGCTAAGAGCAGCAGCAATGGTACTAAGTCCCATTGGTCTTCCTTTTGCAGTTATGAGAATTTCTAAAAAATGTAAATCAAGCTCATCAAATCCCAAGTCATTGACCCCAAGTTCATTTAATCCGTATCTTGCTCTATCTATAACTATGCAGTTTTCATCTGCAACATCAGCATAATCTCTGATACGTTTTAGCAGACGCAAAGCAATACGAGGAGTACCACGACAACGTTTTGCTATCTCAAGTGATGCCTCTTTGTTACAATCTTTTTCTAGCTTTTTTGAAGCTCTTGTGATAATTTCACCAAGCTCTCCTTGATTGTAAAACTGTAGTCTAAAGTGCATACCAAATCTATCTCGCAGAGGTGAGCTTATCATGCCTGCTCTTGTTGTTGCTCCTATGAGAGTGAAACGTGGCAAGTCTATTTTTATAGTTTGAGCTGCAGGCCCACTTCCTATGATGATGTCAAGTCTAAAATCTTCCATTGCAGGATATAGAATCTCTTCAATCGCAGGTGAGAGTCTATGAATTTCATCTATAAAAAGTATATCACCCTCTTCAAGGTTGGTCAAAATTGCAGCTAAATCACCACTCTTTTCTATCATGGGTGCTGCTGTCATTTTAACATTGGCTTCCATCTCATTTGCGATAATGTAAGCTAGTGTAGTTTTACCAAGTCCAGGAGGTCCAAAGAATAGAACATGATCAAGTGCTTCTTCTCGTTTTTTTGAAGCCTGTATAAAAACTTGAAGATTCTTTTTTATTTTTTCTTGACCAATATAATCTTCCCAATTTGTTGGACGCAAAGAAGTTTCGTACTCATTTTCAAAAGTTACTTTGTCTATTTCAACTATGCGTTCCATTAGTATGTATGCTCTTGGGCAGGAAAAGTTCTGTTTTGAACATCATTTACATACTCATCAACCGCTTTTTTTACTATTTCGCTACCATTTAGGTACTGTTTGACAAATTTTGGCTGAAATTCTTGAAAAAATCCTAGCATATCACTCCACACTAAAACTTGTCCATCGGTGACATTGCCACAGCCAATTCCAATAGTTGGTATGTTTATAGCTTCAGTTATTCTTTTAGCCGCCTCTACTTTTACACCTTCAATTACTATAGCAAAAGCACCTGCTTTTTCAACAGCTTTCGCATCTTCTATAAGCTGTAAAATATCTTCTTCACTTTTACCTCTTACTTTATATCCACCTTCGCTACGAACATACTGAGGCATAAGCCCTATATGTCCTACAACAGCTATTGAGTTACATGTAAGAGCTTTTATGATGTGAGCGCGCTCTACACCACCCTCAATCTTTACTGCATGTGCTGTTGTTTCTTGATAAACTCTCGAAGCATTTTTAAGAGCCATATTTTCATCTGTGTAGGTTCCAAAAGGCATATCACAGATAATGAAAGTATCTGGTGCTCCTTTGCAAACGGCATTTGTATGGTATATCATAACTTCAAGTGAGGCACTAAGTGTGTCAGGAGCATTATTGAAGCTCATGTTAAGGCTATCTCCTACTAAAATCATATCTGTTTTTTTATTAAATATAGACGCGAAAAGAGAATCGTAAGCGGTAATAACCGTTAAGGGAGTCTGATTTTTTGCTTTTTTTATTGATGTTATGTTTTGCATTTAGTTCCTTTAAAATAAAATTTTATCTAAAAGATGGTATGATTATAATTAAAGGAAAATTATGGGTCTGTTTTCACAGCTAGAAGTTGATTATGATTTAGAAATTGTAGAAGATTTTATTTCACATTATGCAATCATGTGTGAAACAATGGAGCCTCTTATCATTGGGCTTGAGAAAAAAGAGTTGTATGAGAACAATGTAGGTGAACTTTTTAGAATTTTCCACAACATGAAATCAGCGGCTGGCTTTTTAAAACTAGAACCTATTATTAAACTTGCAACTCTTTGTGAAGATGTAGCAGAAGAGGCTAGGATACTAGAAGGTCCTGCAACTGAAGAGTTCGTAGATTGGTTACTTATGATAAGTGATCAGTTTGATCGCTATAGAATCAACATAGAAGAAGATGATGAGTATTTTGGTATGCTTGAACCTCTAATCATAAAAGTTCCTATACATTTACAAAAACATTAATTAAAAGAATAACATGAAAAAATTAGTAGCATATATTACAGCAGGGTTTCCTGACAAAAACTTTAGCGTTGATCTAGCACTTTCACTTAAAGAAGCAGGTGTTGATTCACTTGAACTTGGTATACCATTTTCTGATCCAGTAGCAGATGGACCAATTATAGAAGCTGCTAACTTAAAAGCACTGCAAAATGGTTTTAAAATTGATCATCTTTTTGATATATCACAACAGATTGGAAAAGAGATAGATACTTTATGGATGGGCTATTTTAACCCTTTTTATCACAGAGGAATGGGGCTTTTTACGGACAAGGCAAAAGAGTTTGGTGTTAGTGGCTTTATCATTCCAGATCTTCCTCATGAAGAAGCTTTGACTTATACATTTTTGATGAAAGAAAAAAATCTTTCTCTTATATCTTTTGTAGCACCTACAGACTCATATGAGCGTATCAAGCAAGTAGTTGAACATAGTAGCAAGTTTATCTATCTTGTGGCATATGCTGGCATTACAGGAAGTGGTGCAAGTGAAGATTTAAGTGAGACCATCAAGAGCATACGAAAAGTAAGCACAACACCAATTTATGTTGGATTTGGTGTAGATGAGAAAACTGCAAAAGCTAAAGCAGAAGGTGTTGATGGTGTTATTGTGGGCAGTGCTTTTGTAAAGATATTACTTGATGAAAGCTTGAGTAATCAAGAAAAAATAACTAAAATATCTAACTTAGCAAGAGTTATAAAAGAAAAAATCAACTCTTAATTTTAGGTTTAAAGATTATTAGTAATCTTGGTAGCAGTAGAAGTGCCCCTAAAAGTGCCATAATCATAGCTACCATAGTCAAAAATCCAAAGTAGATAGTTGGCACAAAGTTCGATAGCACTAAAATAGAAAATCCCAACATTATAGCAAAAGTGGTATAACTCATTGCATAGCCTACGCTGTTATGAGAACGGTGCATAGCTTGTACAAAATCACCATCTTTTTCTAACTCTTCATAAAAACGGTGTATATAGTGAATGGTATCGTCTACCCCAATTCCTAAACTAATTGCTGCAATAGTTATAGTCATCAAATCAAGAGGTATGTTAAACCATCCCATAAAGCCAAAAATCACACTAATAGATATAGCGTTTGAAGTAATAGCAATAAGCGCTACATGTAAGCTTTTAAAGATGAGTAAAAACATTATAAAAAGAAGTACCAGAACAAAACCAAGGGTTACTATCTGAGATTCAAATAGAGATTGTAACATATTGTTATATAGTATCATGAGGTTAGACTGTCTAAATGATGCAGTATCTAGATTTATCATTTTTGCTAAGTCAACGTTTATCTCTTTTATGAGTTCATTTCGTCTTAGATTAGGGTTAGAATCTACAATTCGTGTTGCAAATCTAACTTCATTTTCCTCTATGTTAAGATATGGGTTTATTATGATTTGTTTAAAGTCTTCAGGAAGTTTATTATATATGAGAGCTAATCCAAAGTTATCTAAATCTTTCCCATCGTTGAGCATTGAGCCAAGTTTCAGTATTGTTGCTAGTGATTGTACATTGCCTATCTCTGTTTTACTTTCTAAGTAGTTGTGGACTTTTAGTATTAGTTGCATTTTTTGAGGAGTAAACCAGTATTGGTCTGCATTTTTTTCTTCTTCAAACTCGTCATCAAAATCACTAAATTCATCATCATCGGTATTTTCTATTTTTGTATCTTTATCTTTAAATTTAATAATAACATCAAGAGGTGTAGTTCCTCCTAATTGTTCATCTATGACTTGCATACCTTTGTAGATCTCTGTTGTTGATCTAAAGTAGTTTATAAAGCTATTTTCTACTATGAGTTTGGTTGCTCCAGTTAAACTAAAAACAGCTACTAAAAGTGAGATAAATAAGATTGTATTTCCATGAAACTCTACCCAGCTTGACATAGCATTTGTAGGGGAAAATCTTTTTTCATTTTCTATATCATTTTTGGACTTAGAAAGCATAACCAAAATTGATGGAAATATGATAAATGACAATACAAGAGATATAGTTATTCCGCTACTCATCATCCAGCCTAGGTTTATGATAGGCAATATATTTGAAAATATTAGAGAGGCAAACCCTACTACAGTAGTAAGTATTGCGAAAAATGATGGAGATAGTTTTGACATAACAGTTTCAAACACAAGGTCCTTTTGTGAGCAATTAGGACATATATGCACTAGCTCTCTATATCTAACAATCAAGTGAAGAACTATAGCAAGGGTTATTATGAGTTGTAGTGATATAAAGTTTGAAGATATAACAGTAACTTCCCAACCAAAAAATCCCAATAATCCAGATGTTGTGACTATAGAACAAGTAGATATAACAACAGGTAAGATGACCCATCTTATTTCTCTGAAAGTTGCCCATAAAACGACTACAAGAAGTATCAAAAGTGCTGAGCCAAAAACAAATAGGTCATTTTTTACAAAACTGATCAAGTCATCACTTATCATGTTGACTCCACCTAAAAATAGCTTTCCACTATTTTTATGCGCATTTAAAATAGCACGAATATTTTGTATAAATATATGATTTTCTTCTCTAAGTAGATCTTTGTTTTGCTTTGAAGAGATTTTTTCTTCTTTAAGATTGAGTATGATTGCAGTCGTTTTAAAATCACTACTTACAAGATTTTCTTTATATATTGGGTTGCTTAAAAATTCTTTTTTTACAAGTTCAATATTGAGTTTGGAGTTTGAGAGTGTAGGTATATTTGAAATAATCTCTTTTATTGGTTTACCAGAACTTTGTAGAAGAGGTACATTTAGTATTGATGTAACAGATTCTATCTTATCAAGTGACTTAAGTTGTTGACTTATATTACTTATAGTTTCTTGCGTCTGGTTTGAGAGAAGGGGGTAGTTTGGTGAAAAAGCAACTACTAGAATATTAGGTGTCTTAAATTTGCTAGAAACTTCTTTTGTAAAAAGTAAATCACTATCATTTTCTAGTAAAATTGTATCGCTAGAAGCATCAATCTTAAGTTTAGTCGCACCAAAAGCAAATATAGAGACTATTAAAGCAATAAAAAGAAGTATTCTTATAGGATATAAAAGTATAAAATTTTTATAAAACGAAGATACCATTTACTTCTTTTTTTCTATTTTACTTAAAAGTGTCGCATATGATTCATTTTGCAATATGTTGTTAAACTGTGACCTATAGATTTGAATAAGGCTAATCCCAATGATATCAACATCATATATGAGCCAATCATTATTTTTAGATTTATAAAATTTGTATGTGATATCATAGCTATCTTTAGATCCAATTAGTTTTGTAAAAAGTAAAATCCTTTTTTTATTTACCTCTTCAAGTTTTATTATAGATAACTTTTCATCAGTATATAAACTTATTTTGTCTACATAAGAATTTTTTAGGTGTTTTATAAACTTTAAAGTAAATTCTTCTTTCTGCTTTGGACTCATTTTAGCCCAGTTTTTTTTTCCTAAAGAGAGTTTTGTCATAAGTCTATAATCAAATATATTGTCAAAAAGAGGAAGTATTTTTTGTGCTTTTGTTTCTACTGTTAAATCTTCTTGTGTTATTATTGACGTTGCTTCATTAATTTTGTTTTCCATTACTGTAGATATACTCTCTTTTTCAATTGCAAATAAGGAGAGTATTGTAAAAATCAATAATATAATCTTTTTCATTTTATTCCTCTATAAGCGTATCTCTACGCTGTTCATATACACTTTTTAATAACTTATATAAGTCTACCGAATCTTTCCTTATGTTCTCATATTCGTCAACATGTAGAGAGTATTCATTGGTAATTTTATAGGTATTTACAAAAAGGTATATATGATTAGATTCAAATGCATTCCAATCTCTTTTTTGAGCATAGTATATAGGATTAACAAAAGCATCTCCTACAAGTCCTATAGTATCTCTTAGATTTGAAGGTCCAAATAGTGGCAAAACTATATGTATGTCATTACTAGCTCCATAGAAGCCCAAAGTTTGACCAAAGTCTTCATTGTGTCTTTTAATTCCACCTTCACTTTTAGCAATATCAATAAAACCTGCTAATCCATAGGTGGAGTTTATTGCAAATCTAGCACTCTCTTCAAGTGCATTATTGAATTTGAATTGTAAAAGATTATTGGTAACTCTTATAGGAAATTGTATATTGTGAAAAACATTTGAAACACCTTCTCTGATAGGTTTTGAGACAACATATCGGTAGCCTTTTGCAATAGGTCCCATGATGTGAACATAAATAAAATCATTGAATTGGGTCATTGGAATATTGTAAAATTTTAGAGGATCCCATGAAGAATCAGTTTGCTCTATTGCAAATTCATCTTCGAAGTTATCAAATGTGGTTTCATCATCAGACTGACCTATGAGCAGTGAAAATGAGATGAAAAGTACAAATATAATTTTAAACAAAATTAACCTTCTAAATTAAATTTATGATATTATATAATTTATTATATTTAATAATTATTAAATATATGGTGGAGCCGTCCTCAACCAAGTTAAATGTATGAAAGACCTATAATGGTACTTAAAACTATGTTCTTTTTCCTTGGTACCGTTATCAGTACCGCAAAAAACTCTTTTATGCTAAAAAACCGATAGGAATAGCATACATGTTTTCATCAATTTTTAAAACTGACTCTCCATTATATAAAACAATTCCTTTAGTAAAGTTTTTACCTAGTTCAAGGGAAAGATGATATATATGTTTAAAATCTCTTTTATTTACACTCTTAGAAGATTTTATCTCTATAGCAATTATTCCATTTGGTGACTCTAGTATAAAATCTATCTCTTTTTTATCACTAGTTCTATAATAATACATACCAACTCTATTTGTAGCATATGTATTCGATTTTATAAGTTCGCTAAAAACAAATGTTTCTAAGATATTTCCTTTGAAATGAGAAGCTTCATAAGTGTCCTTAGAATTTATTTGTAATAGATGACATAAAATTCCAGAATCTAAAGCATAAATTTTAGGAGATTTTATGACTCTTTTCAACTCATTTTTAAAAAATGGTTGTAGTTTTTGTAGTTGGTAAGTATGCTCTAATACTCCAAAATAACTATCAAATGTTTTATTATCTAAACCACATTCTACCTGTAATTCGCTTTTATTAAATATATTTCCACTTCTTAGCATGCAAAGACGATACATGCTCATAAATCTATCTATATTTCGTATATTTGCTAACTCTTTTGTATCCGATTCTATATAGGTTCTTATGTAGGAACTAAACCAAAGGTATTTGGCTTTTGTACTATCCATTTTCATTATCTCAGGATAACCACCATCTATGATATGGTTTACTATATTTTCACTGTTATATTTTTTTAAGACAAATTTATCTAAATCTTCATAAAGTATATCAATCAAATTTTCTTTTTTGTTATATTTTTCTTTTAGGTTTAATGGGTAAAGTTCTATAATACCAATGCGACCAGCAAGTGAATCAGAAATATCCTTGAAGCCTTGAAGAGAGGCAGAACCTGTTAGTATAAATTCTCCATTAATTCGATTTTTATCAATATGCTCTTTTATGGTTATCATTAAATGAGGAAGTCTCTGAACTTCATCGATGATAACGGGTTTATCTAACTTCTCTATAAAACCTTGTGGGTCATTTTTTGCCATTTCATACATGTTTATATCATCAAGAGTTATATAGTTTTCAATACCTAAATGTAAAGCAAGAGTTGATTTCCCAACTTGTCTAGCTCCACTAATAAGAAGTGCTGGAAAATAATTTTGATAATTTTTTATATCCTCGATGATTGTTCTATTGATGTATTTCATTATAATCCTTTAAATTATAGGATTATAATACTATATATACTATAAGTAAATTCTTAATTTATGTTTTTTTTGGTAATTGTATTAATGCTTCAAGAGGAAGTTGTAGACCAGTTGCCAATTTTGAAATCATAGATAGAGAAAGTGCTACTTTTTTGTTAAGTACTTCTGATACTTTACTTTTGTTACCAATATAAGGCACAAGGTCTTTTTGTTTTAAATGCATCTGTTCCATTCTAATTTTTATTGCTTCTATTGGGTCAGGTTCAGCTATATGCCAATACTCTTCTTCATATTTTTCAATGAGCATAACAAGAACTTCAAGTTCATCACTTTGGGTAGTTCCCATTTTAGGTGAAATATCCATAAGTTCATCAACTCTATTTAGTGCTAAATCATATTCTTGTTCATTTTTTATAGGTTTAAGTTGCATAGTTATATCTCCTCTGCATTTATTTTATCATATTGGTTATGTGTTCCAACAAACTTAACACGAACAATTTTCCTTAGATAGTCTATATGGACTATCAGTCTAAAATCATTTCCTTTTATGTTAAATACTGCTCTATTGTCTTTTAAAAAAGATGCTGATGAATATAGTTCTTTAATGTCACTCGGAGTTTTCCAATCAGCTTTACGTGCATCAGAGTGCCAAACTTCCAAAGCAGTTTTTGCTTTTGGATGTGACTCGTAAAACTCGATAAGTGTTCTTTTGCTAACTATGTTCATAATGGAAGCATACATTAAATTCCCTTTTAAGGAACTTAATTAATTATATATGATTTTGTAAATGGTGGAGCCGTGGACAATTGAAGTTATTGATATATAAAGGCTTTAGATGCTATTAAAAAATAAAACCCATTAAAAATTAAAGTGACTGCTATTTTTCAAGATATTTAATTATATCATTCTTAACAATATCTGCTATTTTTATACATTTTAAACATATATTTTCATCAGGTTCAAAATCAGGTAAAACTGAACCAAAAGGATATTTTGATGATAAATAGATAGTATCAATTAAATCAATATCATCATCTGTAATATCTAAATCAATATTATTTTGTTTTAATATCTCATTTAATGATAATATATTATGAGTTTTTTGTAATTTTAATCCATTCTCTATAAAATAAGCTTTTATATACTTTTCTATTGATTGTTGTGTATTTTGTAAAGATGGATTATATAAATAGCTTTCAAGTAGTATGTGGGCTGATTGTAGGTTTTCATCAGCATACTTTAGCCATTGTTTCGTTTCATCTTTCATAAACT
>Ga0256845_1001271_pt1 | contig 20618 bp, 20 predicted proteins | sample RiftiametaG_FD_189101 | JGI IMG/M metagenome (GOLD analysis project Ga0256845, IMG submission 189101) | Tube worm associated microbial communities from hydrothermal vent at the East Pacific Rise, Pacific Ocean - Riftia | ecosystem: Host-associated > Annelida > Integument > Unclassified ...
TCCTTTATTTTAGAATAAAAATGTATTTGAAAATGTTTAGGGTAAAATAATTTTTCTAATTCATTTTTATCATCTTTACGACAAATATAAATTATATCTAATCCTAATCCAAATGCAAATCCGGCTTCAAATATAACAGCAGATCTGAAACCGGTTAAATCTACAATCACAAATCTGCTTTTCCGTATTTCTCCTAATGCTTTATCCATTATTGTCTCAGAGTAATTATCATTTTTAATACATATAGGCGTGTAATTCAAACTTGCAACTACTTCTTCAATACATTTGATTGATTCATTCATAGTGTCATCAAACCATATTGCAATAAATCCTTGATTTAATTTTTCGCTATCGGGTTTATGTATCCAACCTTCATATGTTAATTTAACCTTATACGTATTAGAGTTATATCTATCAATTGATAACATATTTTCATGCTCTATATAGTTTTGATTCGTAAGAACATTCATAATATTAATAAACTCTTTATTATTTCGAGCAAAAGCAAGCGAGATATCATCATCGGATTTTATATTTATATACTCACCAAAGTAGAGCGATTTATATTTTAGTGCTGCTAAGAGATATTCACTTTTACGTTCGATATCATTATCTTTTGGAATTAATGAATTATTTAATAAATCTTGAATTTTATCATTATCAAGTTTACATGTTTTATCTTTATCTTTATTTTTATCTGAAAGTAAGCGTATATATCCTGAAAGTAAATGTCTGTTATTATCATTGAAATTGCCAATATCACTATCACTATTACTACATGCTAATAACATACCATCAACCTTATAATTACCGCAACGTGGACATATTATTGTATATGCATCTTGATTTATTAAGGGTTGATACTCTATATCAGCCCTTTTACAGATTACGCATTTCTTCTGATCCGTTGTCATAACAGTCTCCTCATGGTTTATATATAAAATCCTTACAATTACAATCACTTCACCGTATGTAATACCACATTTACATATTTTCCATGCAAAAACACGGTGATTGCTATTTCAATGCGATTGCAATGTATATCGAACGGTAAAACAAGTATACTTATTGTCGCACCATCAGCATTGAAGCAATATATTTTGCTTCATCTTCCGTGAAGATGCCGGGGATAAAGAGTTCTTTGTCAATGCGTTCAGTAATTTGTATAATTGACTGTATTTGATAATTCATAATAACGGCACAATGGGCTTGTACATTTTCAGAAGTAAGACTTGCCATTTTTGCGCGGGTAGAATCGCGTTTTAATTTAACCCATACGCGATAGCCGCCTGATGTTTCATCGGGAATTACTTTTGTATTGGCGATACCGGTGTCCTGTACAACTTTTGGTCCGTCGCGGTTTTCTTTATAAACAACATAATATGTTCTGTCTGTTTCGGTATAGTTGGTAAGAAAGTTCAGTTTATCCGGTTTCGGTAATACGGTTAAATACGCCGGCAAGGGTTTGTTTTTATACAGCCATTGACCTTCAGACATGGAAAGAGCGTTGTAGTCAGTATATGTTTCATTGATGATGGCGAATTCAAGTTCAATACGATTTATATTATAACTATAATATTTCCAGTGTTTTCGTACCAACCGGCGGCACGTAAAACCGCGAATGCCCATACTCAGTACACAGAGTATAATGACTATCAGAATAAGAGCACTTTTGCTTTTTTCGGTATTTTTCATGTATATATCTCCCGTATAATTGAGGTTTCAGGTATACGTAATCGCAGAGAAGGGCGTTTGTCAATGCCTTTGATAAGGCGGGGCAGCAGCAGTGCAGCAGTATAATGCCCCGGCGGGCGGAGTCGTATTATATCGGTGCTGAGTACCATACATACAGCTGTTTTTTCGTGTCAATATGTATATCAATACGGATAACAGCGAATCTATCAACAGCAGATATATCGGAATGTATACACAGGTATATAATAAATTACTGCCGGCATAGATTTTATTCCAAAGAAAAGTGATTATGTGATAATATGCAAAGTATACAAGTATGCAAACGAAGAGTTTTTTATTCGGTTACGTGAAAAGAGAAATAATACATTGCATAGACATACTATGGCGTTTCCGATGTATTAATAACCTCTTGTTTTTAAATATAGTATATGGTATTACATCATTCGTTTAATAGCAGTTCATATAGAATGATATTATTTAATAATTTTTGAAAGAAGTACAATGATGAAAAAACCCGAAGTTATTGTTTTTGTTATTGCCGATTCACTTCGGTATGATGTTTGTTATCCCGGCATAAAAAAGCTTATGCCGTATCTTTCGTCATGTTCAACACATTTTCATCAGGTACGTTCGCCGGCGTGTTGGACCTTACCGTCGCATGCATCAATGTTCAGCGGGCTATGGCCGCATACGCACGGAGCAAATACACAAATACGTAAAGTCAGAAAAGATTATCCCGTATTAGCGGAACAATTAAAAAGTAAAGGGTATTATACTGCAATGATAACGACCAATGTCGTCGTTACCGATATTTTTGGCGTCAACCGAGGGTTTGATGAAACACATAAGATATGGAAAGAAATACCCGATCAGGGAGCACAATGGCTTTATGCAATGCTCGGTTATTTATGGCGTCCGCGTTTTCGGAAACGGGTTGTAAAAACATTTATCAGTCGTAAACAAAGTGATGATATTGAAAACTTACGAATATTCTTTCGCGGCTATGGACCGGATATTTTTACGATGGCACGTGAACGTATTGAAACACTGCGGAAGAAAAAAAAGAAAAAAATATTTTTGTTTCTTAATTTTTATGATACTCATTTTCCATATCATACACAGGATCGGTTTACCCTTGATGCCCCCGGGCTGAAAAAAATTCCTGAGTTTATGCAGCTTATTGATGTTATTAATAATACCCATTTAATGAAAAATAATTATCAGCCGAATATGCGTATTATGCCGCATATTAAGGATCGGCAGCGGCGTGCATTTGAACGATTTGCTCCGATGATGGATTCATTTGCACAATGGATACGGGAAGAAATCCCCAACTCGACTATTGTTTTCGGTTCGGACCACGGAGAAAACTTTGGCGAAGAACAATGGTTGTATCATTTTGCCAATGTAACCGAAGGCGGTAATCGTGTACCGCTTTTGTGGTCATCATCAGGGCAAACACGAAAAAAAGAAATTAAAAAACCGGTTAGTCTGATGAATGTGTATAACAGTTTTTGTTATGAAACCGGTGCAGGACAAAAAAAAGACCGCTGGCATTTAGTTCAGCATCCGGAAAAATCACTCTCGGTTATTCAAGCGTATTGGTATAATGCAAACGGAAAAACAGCACCGATATTTAAACGAAATCAGTTTGCATTCAATACTGACAGAAGAAAATACATCTATCGGGATAATACATGGTATGAAATACCGGTTGATAATGATTCAAAAACACATGCTTTGCCATTGAGCAATAAAACTAATCCGGTTGAAGAAGTGCGTATGTCTGCACAATTAAAAAAAGATCTTCTGAAAGTATGGAATGAATATCAGGCGTTTGAACGAACCGTTCCATTTTAAATAGTACTTCCTTATTATTGATAATACTCTCAATACATAATATGTGTCCGGAATATGTAGAACGCAGCTGTACTGACGGATTGCATATACGGCAGTCTATATCATATATTTCATGAACATATTTTATTACTCCGCTATAATTATCTGTTCATCTTTACGATACAGTGATTTCAGTAAAGTATGGTATTTTATGAGCAGTATTGTCTGTATATGCATTATCGTTACGAATTGTTTGATACAAAAATAAAAACAGTATCAGACAGAAGGGGGTTGAGCGCGCATTTTTTTTAAATTATCATGAAACTCCGGCATATATGTTCCGATTGCTTTGTATTGTCCGATTATTGAAATAAATAACAGAAAAGCAATAACACGGACAACCGTTCCCCAGAAAGCAGTTTTCATTGTCCAATAAATCGCCGTACCCATCCAATATACAATTGGCTGATTGGCAAGAAATCGTCCATAGGTCATAAGTATAATAAATGCAATAACGCCGATAAGTTCGAAAATCACTGATTTTTGCGCTACTTCATAATCTTCTCGCGTTGCTCCGTGCTTCGTCTGCATAAACATAACAAGACCGTTTCCCACGAATGCGAAAAAGAAAAATATTATTGTTGCTATCATATGAAACAACTGTTCATGTACAGGCGGAGTAATAAGTGCTTTCGTTAACGGTGCATTTGCAAAAAAATGTACATATGCGGCAAGTACTCCAAAACCGGCAACACATTGTAAAATCAGACGAACAATAAGAACGGTATAAATACGTTCGATAAAATACAGCGGTGCAAAAATAATATTTGTTAAACGAATGGCAATACTCATGATCATAATTGCTGCAATCATGTATGTGGCGAAATTAATAATATAATGTATCATAGCATATTCCGACGGCGTATAGGTTTATGACATGCCGATTGCTTTTCGGCCGGCCTCGCTCATCATATCCGGCGTCCAGGGCGGATCCCAAACAAGATCAATATCAATGGTACCAATATCGGTAATTGCTGCCACGGTTTCTTGTATATTATGTATAATTGAGTTGCGCATCGGGCAGGTTTGAACTGTTAATGTCATTTTAATCGTAACATTATTAGCATCACTGATTTGAACATCGTATATTAATCCTAAATCAACTATGTTGCAGGGTATTTCAGGATCATAGCATTGCCGTAATGCATCCATAATTTGATCGACAGTAATATCAGCCACAAGCGGCCTCCTTATCTCTCTCATATATACTCCACCATTGTGTATGCGTCAACACTCGCATTTACGGTAAACCATATATTAATACGGATGTAGATATGAGAAAAAAGCAGAAGAATATTAATATAATTGTCATATTTTACGTAAAAATATTGTTTATACAATTAGTATACTATCTATACCGCTATACCGGCAGGAAGAGTATCGCCGTTATGTCAGGATTGTATATCGAACCGGTATATATCGGAGGGGGGGGGTAATGCTGCCGTTATACAGCGGTCGTGTAAATATGTTGATACGAGTATTGGTATGATTAACGCAACAATAATAATATGGACGCAAGATATGGAATACAAGTGCGAACATACATGGAAAGAGAAAAGAGGGTAAAAATAATGGATAAAATTTCTGCATATATTCCGCTTCCATGCTGGGTGCCGATTCCTGAGAAATCATTTCCGGTAGCAATTCACCGTTCCTGGCTGAAAAAAGATATGCTCATTCCGCTTCAACAGTTATACGGCAGTGCAGTAATACAAAGCTCATTTTTGCATATTACCACACCAATACCCATTGTATCAGATTTTTATATTTATCCGACCGGGCGCAGTTTTTTAACGCTCACCATTTGTTTTACACAAACATTTCATAATGTATGGAATGTTGCTGATTGGCATCATGATATGTATATCACTGCAAACAGTATTCTCAAAAAAGCACGCTCTGTTACTCGATATACCGGTATTATTAATGTATGTCGAATGATGCCGATATATATCGTTTTTCATTGCGATGAGGATGATCCGCATGCTGTTTTATATCCTGACCCGCTTTCTTTGAATGATGATAATCCAATGATTCGATCACAACTTCTGACCGTCAGTCGGACTCCGGCTCCGCTTGATATTCGTGTACTGAGTGCACTGAAACGGTCAACCGGTCCTGAAGAATATTGGTTAATGAAATATTGGCCGTCATTAGATCAGGTAAAGCAGTTTGAACGGCTGCTGAACGGACAAGCGGTGTTGCCGGAGCGCGCACAACTGATTATGGAAAGTCAGGAACTGTATGCTATCGGAAAAAATACACAAAGTATTATTACGGCATTTTTAGCACTTGAACGAACAACGTCAATAATGCTGCAGAATCGTATTGCACAGCTGCATGATATTTCTATTACCGCTGCCGGCCGATGGGTAAAAAATCGATCTTTTCTTAACCGTTTTTGCAGCGGCTTTGTGAAATGCAATTTACCGCCGTTGGATGAATATAATCCTGAATTGTTTGAAACGATCCGCCGTGTATATCAAATGCGCAATAAAGCCGTTCATTATGCACAGACCTTTTCAGATGCCGCAACAAAAAAAGCTATGAAAGATATCAATGAAAGTATTCACTGCTTAGGTGCAATTCTGAAATATCCTGTATCGGATATCGTGCCACCCGCGGAATCAGTTGCCGAGCATAAACAAATACCGACTATGAAACTTTTCGGCAGCGCGTAACAATACTGTTTTTAAACAGCTCTTTGTTATTAGCGAAGAATAAGCCGTTTAATTTTTTTAATGATTGTTTTAATACGATTACCGACTTGCTGGCGACTGATTGAACAATCAGCACCAATCTGGCTTAACGTTCTTCCTGATAAATACAGTCGTATTATCCGGTTGTCTTCTTCCTGCAGCATTTCAATTGCAAAGTCAATTTGTTCGCGCATTGATGCACGGGGAAGCGGGGTTTCGCGAACCGAACCGCAGACCGTACACCGGTAGTAATTTTCGACAATTAATTCTTCCCAAAGATCTCTTTCCGTACTCATCAATAAACCCTCCCGTAATAAGAATAACAATACAGTGCAGTACGGGCGAGCGAATTTTGTCGATGCGGGAAGCACACATAATTATACAATATCATTGTATACATCCTTTCATTTCCTTGCGGAACTCCATGTAATAGTCGGTCAAACGCTAATATGACCATTTAGTGACAGATTCCCTAAATCCATTCACAATATATTGTGATTATAGCACAATATTATCAATATGTCAATAAATTTTCGTAAATATTTACAAATTATTTGACATTATTCACAATATATGATATATTTTTCTTATATAGAAGAAAAATAAAAACCTTCTAAATACTCAAGGAGTATATTATCATCCATGGCGAGCACCCCCCTTATGGGAGCAAAATTACGGCTCCTGCGTAAGGGTCGTGGAAGAGATCAAGCTGAAGTTGCACGCGCAATCGGAGTTTCACCGAATACGATATGGCGTCTTGAAAACATTGCGACAAATGCAACACTCAGTATTTTGAGTAAACTCTCCACGTACTATGATGTGGAATTAAGTTACTTAACTGATGACGTACGTTCACTCGATGAATTGTTTATCCCATCATCAGTACAAGAAACTATTTCATCATCAGCGCAGACCCATACATTGCCATTAGCGTCATTGCCGATAGTTGATATTTCACAGCTGCCGCATGAACGCCGGGCATTGTATGCATATGTGCAGATGAAAAAAGAGGTGCTTATGTTGCCGCTGAATCATGGACCACATGCATTTGCATTTCAGATGCCCGATGAATCTATGGTCCCTCGAATCAATAACGGGGATTGGGTTATTGTTGATCCTGATATGGATGAACATTCATCGGCCGGTGCGGATTGTGTTGCATTAGTTGCTGTAACGAAGGATGGTACCGTACAATCACCACTATCATCAGCGCAGGTGCGGATTATGCATCGGCTCGATGACAGTTCAGTAATGCTGACCGGCGGGACGGGAATTAAACCGGTTGTTGTTGCTGCTGAAAATGTTGCAATTATCGGAATTGTTTTAAAAATATTTTCCGAACGGGAACCATAATAGTACGTATTATGTATGCACAATCCATGTAGTGTATGGTGTCATAGTATAGTTGAAACATCAGAATAGAATTTCTCTTGCATAACAGGATATGCGTATCATGCTGCAGTTTGACGGGTATGTTTTTGTACTGCAATAATTGATATGCAATATCAGTTTATTCTTTATTACCGCAGTATTATTTTCACACAACAATAATTTTTCATTTCACTATTTACTTTGCGAACGTACAAAGGCTTTCCTTTCCTTGCGTATACTTCTTTAAATAGAGGCATTATGTTTCACTATCACAATCGAGGTGATTAATGAAAAAACAAAACACGCCGTATATACAATTTGTCCCCGGTCAGGCTATATGGTCTGATGCAGAATTACAGATTCGTAATCGGTTTATAAAATATAGAAAAATGTTCAACAGTGAGGCGGCGCTGGTTCAGGTTACACAAAAAATTGATACTGCTCCGTGGTTTAAACATCTGCCTGTACAACTTCTTCCTCTCCCTCAGACAATTGCAGAAACCGGCGCCGATCTTCTTATTGGTGAATCACCGTCAATAGTAACGAACCGGCAATCAGCAACTGACGCTTTTATCCGCCGAACGTTCCTTAATGACTTTTCTCTTGAAACGGCAACAATGCTTTCAGCCCTTGGTTCACTATTTATTAAAGTCTGGTATGATGGTCGTGTATCACGTATAAGTTCAATTGATCCGGCTTCGGTACGAACGTATTTTGAATACGGAAATCTTGTTGAATGCTGCATTATTGAACCGGTGAGCAATGATACATTAAATAATGAACGTACACAGTATGTAGTTGAACATCATGTTCCCGGTCATATCTATCATTATTGTCTTATTACAAAAAAACACGAACCGAATTGCATTGAGCGAAAAGAAGATATAACCTGTATTGAATCCGATATTCCTCCCGTTGAAGATACCGGTCTTTCCTACATTCCGATCGCACATTTCCGTAATCTCGGTATTCCCGGTCAATGGTATGGGCGCAGTGATTATTTTGGCAAAGAACAGCTGTTTGCTGAGATTGAAAATATAGTAAGTATGATTTCGTATGTATTAGCGGAAAATAGTGAACCATGGGTATTAGTGCCGAATGGCGTTATTAATCCGCGGACGGGACATTTTAACCGCGCAGACGGAAAATGGATTGAAAAAAGTGCCGGTATTGAACAGTCGGTTGATATTGTTTCATGGAATGCCGGATTGACGGCGGCATTTGAACAATTGAATAAACTCATGGAAATGCTTCTTTTTACCTCACGCCTCTCACCGGCATTGTTCAGTCGAGATAAACATGGATCAGTAGATAGCGGGCGAGCGTTGAAGTGGCGCAGTATACCAACGTTTTCAATGCTTAACAGAAAGCGGCGATATTTTGAACGCGGATTAAAAGAGTTATTACGTGCCGGACTTGAGCTTGACGGGGTTTCATTACCGGCGGATTGGCAGGTGAATATACACTGGAAAGACGGTCTGCCGCAGGATCATGAAAGTACAGCGCAGTTTTATGCAACGCTGGTTTCTCATGGTCTTTGTTCAAAACAAACCGCCGTGCAACATATTTTTAATGTAAGTGAAGCGGCGGCAGCGAAGGAGATTGAACGCATCGCATCGGAATGCTAGTTCAAACAGCGGAGGAAATATGTCAGATTCACGTAAAAAATCAAATACCAATCACAAAGGGGAGTTTACTACCGATGATGTTAATCATATTGTTACTGAACGGCTTGCACGTGAACGGAAGCATTATACGGAATTGAAAGATATCATTGATCAACATGGTGGTCCGGAGACAGTATCGGAAATGCTCCGGGATATTGATTCTCGCCTTTCTGAAAAAGATAAAACAATTACAGAAATGAAAAACAATCTCACTGCGTTAGAAAATAAACTGCAGCAGACAGAAAATACATTGCAGGACACAAAACTGTATGTACGCACGCAGAATACCATAAACACTCTGCTTGCTGATGCAGGTATTACCTATCTTCCTGAAGTATATCGTCATGCGATACCACTTCTTGAGGATAAGGAAAAACAAACGTCGGCGATACAACGTGTTATCCGGCAGTACCGGCATGACTTGGAAAACACAAAATCACGACCGATTGGCAAGCCGCGGGTAACGGTAACCGAGACGGAAGAATTACAGACGCAAAAACCGACAGTGCATGAAATGCCGTCTGTTTGGAACCGAATCAAAAAAGCATTACATCATTTTTAAGGAGAAACATATATGGCTAATTTTATTGATGTTGTTACACAATCTGCAACAATTATTGATGCATATAATACTGAAGCATTGTTTGCATTTCAGCCGGAACGGCATTTTGATCGTGTTGCAGAAGTTATTTCGCCAAAGTATTCACTGACCGGCAATGGCGCATCGGCTGTTTTTACTATCTATTCAAATATTGCAGTAAATACGGGGGTGATGAATTCAACGGCAACAACTATAACGCCCGATAAAACGATTACCAGTTCACAAAAGAGTATTACTCTTGATGCATACGGAGACTTTCTGACACTTGATACGTTTGAACTTGAAGCAGCGTCATTTATGGATCAGCTCGCTGTAACCGCAACAACATTAGGATTTCAGGCAGGACAATCAATTGATCTGCTGTCACGAAGTGTGTTTGATGGGAATACTGCTGCAGCGTATGCAGCAAATGCATCAGGATACAGTTATGGCGGAACACTTGCCGATATACATGCCGAAGATGTACGATCAGCATTTGCGCATCTTGACAGTTCAAATATACCGAAGGTTGACGGATTACATTATTTTGCGATTGCGCATCCGAATGTTATTGCAACATTGCGCAGTGAAGTTGGTGAAGGAGCATGGCGTACGCCAATGGAATATCGAAGTGATTCTATGCTTCATGTTGCCGGCGAACTTGGTGCATGGGAAGGCTTCCGCTGGATATCCACTGCAAATACATGGAAAAACACCGCGGCTAATCCTGAATACCATACCTATTTCACCGGAAAAGATGCAATTGGACGTGTTGTGCCAAAAGGTCTGCAAATAAAATCGCATGGTCCGTATGGTCCGTTTAATAATTTAATTGTGGTAAACTGGAGTGTTTTCGGCGGCTGGGGAGAACTGCGCCCTGAAGCACTGTATAAGATACGTTCTACTGCAAAATATGACTAATCGTTCTTGGTGAACGAATGGCTGCTGCGGCGGCACGACTGTGCCGCCGCACTGCAGTAATAGTCTGAGGAGGAATATACATGGCAACATTATCAGCGTGTTTAGTTATTAAAAACGAAGCTGCAACATTGCGACGATGTTTGGAATCTGTTCGCGATATTGTTGATGAAATTGTTGTCGGTATTGATGATACAACAACGGATGACAGCGAAGCAATAGCACGTGATGTTGCTGATACGGTATATCTGTTTACCTGGAAAGATGATTTTTCGGCAGCACGAAATGAGTGCATTCATCGGGCGCATAGTGAATATTATCTTTCACTTGACGGGCATGAGTTTATTCCCGAAGAATGGGTTGATGTTATTTCCGGGATGAAGGTTTATCCGCGGAAAGCACTTGCCGCGGTAAAAAATCGTCTTACGGCTGAAGCAATCGAAGAAGTACGAATACAACTATATAATCAGCCATTCACGGGATGGGTCCCGGCAGTCTTTTTCTCTGTTCCTCGTATATTACATTCATCAATACGCTTTCATAATGCGACCCATAATGTTGCGCATAGTGCCGATCCTGAAAAACGCCTTAGTTTTCAGGATATTATTGTTATTCATGATGCGCCGGAGGAAAATCGCCGACACCGCAAAGCCCAGCGGAAAGCAATGGATATTCGCAATCTTCGTAAAGCAACACGGCGACGGCGTACTGATTCACGGTCATGGTTTTACCTCGGTAATACGTATTTCGGGCAAGGAATGTTTGAAGAATCAGTTGGTGCATATCGGCAGTATATAAAACTGCTTGATATGCACAGCATATATCATGAAGAATATTATGAAGTATCGCTCATGCTTTCCGGGGCGCTTATTGAATTAAATAAATATGATGAAGCCCGCTTTGTACTGGAAAAAGTTGCCGTACGATCATGGTATCGGCGAGAAGCATTGATTGCGCTTGGTGATATTGCCGCACATGCGCATGAGCAGGCAAAAGCAGTGCATTTTTATACTATGGCAGCAACAACACCTATTGCAGTTTCACCAATGTTTCAAAATGGTCCGGCTGTTACGTGGCTGCCGTGGATTAAAGCAGCACAGGTATATAAAGAGTACGGCAATTATCATAAAGCATTAGCCTGTTATCAAAAAGCAATAACATATTGGAATAATCCCGATTGGCAAAAACAGTGCGATGCTATTCGTACACAAATAACACAATCAAATAATCGGGAGAGAATAAACGAGGTGTACTATGAGTCTTAATGCGGAAGTATGCGGTTTAACTGCTGATAGTTATGTTACCCTTGGTGAAGCGGAAAAATATTTTGCAGCAGTACGATATGCTGCAGCATGGAATAATGAAGATACGGCAGGTAAAGAATCAGCATTAAAACAGGCTGCCCGTGAAATAGATATACAGTTTCGGTTTTACGGAAGCACATTTAATAATGAAGACGAAACAGCAAATAATTTTCAATGCCGATCATTTCCACGGTCATATCATCATGATACTAATAATAACCCGTATATCCCGATACATATCAAACAAGCACAATGTGAACAGGCATTACATATTCTTACCCGCAGTAATGAATATGTAAAATCACCGGATACTCATCCGTCACCATATTTTTCGTCGCGTGCGGAAAAGTATCTGCAGGAAGATATTGACAGACTGCTGCATCAGCGGGGTGCATACCCGTGGTTTTCGGTATAGGGGATTATTATGAATGCTCTTCAGTCGCTTGTCGATTATCTTAACGGCTCACTATTCAACAGTGTTGAATTGATAAAAAATACCAATTTATTCGTTTCAATAGTACGTGATGAAGATCAGCCGCTGACAGCTGTATTTATACAAGAAATATCCGGCGGCGAACCAATTGAATACGGTATTCCGTATTTTACGCATCGATATAGCATGCTGATTCGGAGTGAATCACGGGAATCAGCACGAATGCTTGCATTATCACTTTGCGGTGATTTGGCGGCAGCGCCACGGATTGGCAGTGGGGCACATGTTAGTGTCAGCAGTACGCCTGATTATATCGGGCAAGACGGTCGCGGACATTTGTATCGTTTTGAATGTACATTACAAGGAGGCATATAAATGGCTGATTTCAGTTCATTACAAAAAACAACCGCATCATTTTTTCTTGATGATTGCGATATTTATATTCTTGACGGTACTGCCGCTCAAGATTGGAAATTAGTCGGGTATACCGGTGCAGTGAAAAGTATTACACCGGGAACGGAATTTGCGTCATATGAAACCGGATTGCCGCGCAGTATTGCGGCACGAAAAAAAATTCGTGAAACCCTCACGCTTTCATTTGATTTAATGCAGTATGATGAGGACTTATTTGCGTATATTTGCGGGGGGAATTATAGCACGAATTCATCAGGCGCGGAAATTTCAATCGGAACCGTACAACCGGTTAAAAAAACATATGCAACACGTATTGTTGGAATGCGTGATGATGCAAAATGGATTTCCCTAACCGTATATAAGGGAGAATGGGATTTTGACGGATCGCTATCATTCGGCGGAGAAGAGTATAATCGTATTCCAGTGCACGTTCATGCACTCTTTGATGCAGCACGAAATGAAAACGATAATTTGTATCGATGGAATATATGGAATACCGGTATCAGTGTAACTGCGGATACCCCGTAAGGAATGTATTATGGTATCATTCGGCAATAGTGAAAACACACAACGAACGGACGAACAAATTTGTATGCATGAACCAATTGAAGCAGAGATAGGCAATGTACGGGTATGTATTCGTCCGCTACGATTGCGTGAGTATCAGCAATTTATTAAACATATGGCAATACTATGTATTACTTTTCGTGAACAACTTTCCGGACTTGACTTTTCTTCCGCTGAAGGGTGGTCGGCATTAATGGGTATTACGCCGTTATTTAAAGAAATGCTTACCATGCTGTGCAGTGTATATCACTTGCCGAAGCGGCGTATACGGCGTCATGCAACACCGGATCAAATTATTTCTCTCTTTTTGTTTACGTATTCGTTTAATATTGATGCAGTAAAAAAAAACATTTCACGGATTCTTGCACAACTCGAACTCATTCCGATACAACCGACATTTCGTGGGGGCATTTTGAAGCCGCGCTTCACGGCGCAGGATACACACACCACGACATCAGAGAGTATATGACCGTGCAGGAAATTATTTTAGCACTGACCCGTATCAGTGAATTACACCGTTTGCATATTGAATAAACAACGAAAGGATGTGATGATGATTTCTTCAGATAAAAGAAATACTGCTGAACAGCCGGTTCCGTATTCAGGGCATCAGGAAGAACAACGATTAAAACGTGATATATATAAAAAGAAAAAATATTTTAATAGTGTACAAACAATGGCTGATACAACAGCCCGTAATACACAGAATTCGTTTATTGCCGCGCAGCGTTCAATAGAAGCGTCATTTAAAAAGTCGGCTGATTCGCTCAGCCGGTATGCGGCAGGGACCGTTTTTGGATTTACGAGATTGACCAATAATCTTGGTGAAACACTTCGCGGCAGTGTGCGATCAGTTTCACAATCAATATTAAAAAATATACTTAAATTCAGTGCCGGCAGTTTGCTGGGAGTATTATTTCCGGGCGGCGGATTGCTGTCAAAATTGTTAAAATTTCATACCGGCGGTAAAGTTCCGAAAGGTCATACATCATATGGTATGTCAGGAGATGAACATCTTGCAGTTGTGCGCAGCGGTGAATATGTCCTGTCAAAGAAGGCGGTTCAATCACTTGGCATGCCGTTGGTGTCACGGTTAAATACTGTTCGTTCCGTAACATCAAACTCTCATGCGGGTCCGTTTAATATTACCATTGTGCAAAAACCATATGAAAATGCGGGTTCGCTTGCTGTACGGTTAAGTGATCATTTAAAACGATATTATAATAAATCATTAATTGAATAGGTGGTCGGCATTATGGGAAATGTAACGATTGAATATAATCATACAAAAATATACGAACGTATTCTTCATAATTTCGTCGGATCAACAGCTGATTGCAACAAACGGATAGTGCCGGATTACTCAGATACTGATGCACTCTTTGTAAACTCCGTCAGCGGAAATGACGGGAATGCCGGAACAAACAGCGAGCCGTTTTGTTCATTATATAAAGCGATTGATGCTGCACCCGGTGCCGGTAAATCAAAAATAGTAATACTCAATAACGGATATTATAATGATATACATTCTCTCTATGGAAATCTGCCGATTGAACTGCCGATACAGCTTGATAGCACCGGTTTGCAGTTATTCGCACGAGACGGCATAATGCCGGAAGTCGGCATGTCGCTTGGCGCACGAAATAATCGCGGAACGTATTATAATGACTATCAAAATAATCATAAAGTATATGTTTCTGCATCGCAGGGGACATCATCCGGCACGGGTACATACAACAATCCGTATACAACAATAAATCAAGGGCTTAATGCGTGTACCGGCAGTAATGGATTATTTATTGTCGAGGTAATGGATAGTTCACAATACAATGAAAATATTGACGGGTATAACAGCGGCAACTGCAGCTGCATTCAAGCGGCGGCAGGGGCAATGCCGGTTATTAATGGATATGTTAAAATTAAAGACATTTATAATCATGAAGGAATTCTCGACGGGTTTACGATACACGATTATGTGGAAGTATACGGCAGCGGCGGAACTGATACGATAACAGTTATTAATAATACCATTATTGGTGAAAATCCGACACCACGACAAATATTGGCATATACGATGATGATATCAGTTGGATTAAATGTTAAAGCCAATTCAAATCTTTCCGCATTAAATGTGTATAATAATAAAATTAAGCATTATTATATTGGTTTTGGCATGGGGGGGTCAACAGAAGTATTTAATATCACCACATTGCGTGTTTACTGCAACAGCATTGATTATTGCAACGAACTATGCATGTTGGTATTTCCGTGGATTGGTACGTCATCATCAATAGGTAGTTGCATTATTGGTTATAATTATTTTGCCTATAGTTCTCGTGATGCTGTTTATGTCGGGTATATCCATTCCAAAATAAGTGCGGTATATTTTTTCGGCAACATTGCTGCCCATAATGTCCGCTATGGGTTTCGATTCGGCGGTACCGGGGGCAGTTTAGCACGTTTCAGTAATAATTTTTCATATAGCAATAATATTGGATTTTATTTTACTGCCGCATTCGGCAATATCGTGAATTGTGTTTCATCATGGAACAGCAGTGCCGGATTTTGTGCAACAACACCGATGGGGGTAACGTATTGTGCGCATAATGATGCCGGTATTAATGTTACGTTCGGCAGCGGCTGCATAACCGCAACTCCAATTATTTGTAATGAACGGTTAGGGTATTTAGGAATTTCAAATACTGAGCAATCCGGATCATCGGCAGTTTTTATGGAAGCCGGTCATGACGGGGAATTGCTTTTTACACGGCAGGCATTATTTCTGGTAAGGAACAGTATTACCGAAATAAACGGTTTATATTTTAAAGCCGAACCGCGTATTATGCAGCATGCAATAATGCATTATGATACGACTGATTGTGATATACATATTAAATGGTGTACATTTACAAATTTTGGCGGTCATGCCATTAATATCAATCATCCTGACAGTACAACGAATCAGCGGCGTATTGAAAATTGTCTATTTACCCATTGCGGCGGCGGTATTACTATTTTTGGTAATGAACGTGCCGGTGCTGAAATTTACCGCTGTATTTTTGATCGAGTTCAGTATGCGGTTGTTGTATTTCGGCATTCAATCGTCAATCATGTTACCATATACGGTTCATATATCGGTGTACACGGTCTTGGTCTTGATTATAATAATGTAATTAAAAATACTATCATTGATAATTGTTGTCATTATGGTGTGAAAGCCGGATTGATGGCAATTCGGGGAGCATTACGTATTTTTAATTCATTTTGTACAGCACGTTTGGATGATCGGATATACAGTTTTAATACAACGAATATCATAGAAAATAATAATTCAGCAAAAAGCCCTATGCTTCTTTTACCCGAAGATATCCCGAATCATGAAGCGTTATGGTATCATGTACGAAATACCTGCGATAGTATTGAATCATGTACTGATAGTCCTGTTTGTCGATCGTGTCCGGATGGTACGGATGCAGGGGCATATCATGTCAGTTATATATTGACGAATGACACCTGGTCATCATGGACACCGGAATATAATCCGAATATTGTTCCTGCCCGACAGACTCTTATCGGCAGTATTACACAAGAAACAGCAACCGGAAGCCGGTACATTTTCGGACATGGATACAAACGAACATTAATGCTTCAATGGCCGGGTGATAGCGAAGAGGGGATGGTATTAACCGAAACGGATCGCAAATTACTTGAATATTTTATTACCGGAGTACGAACGAATGCAAATACAATAACTGAAAGGGGTACAATTTTCCGTATATACCCGAACGGGACGGAAAACGGCATGTATAAAAATGAAGCTGTATATTCACTGGCAACATATTATACAGCAGCCCGAGAGGAATATGATGGCTTTATTACGGATCCCGATGCTGCATGGATTGAAAATGAATGGGTTGGATATTATGTTATTTTAACTGATGATGCTAATACGAAACATCACTGCCGTATTATTAAAAACACCGCAACGACAATATATGTGATTGACCGTACTGCCGCATTACAAACTGATACACATATTAAAAAGATATGTATTGCATATTTACGTATGCGTATTGCAAATCCTGAACATGTTTTATCGGAAGGAATAAATAGTCTTGTTGAACAGCGGACGGGAAATCAGGTATCAACGGATTACTATCTATTGAATACCGGTGTTACGCTTGAATTGGTGGAGGTATAAATGAGCTTTACTGTTCCTGATAGCATTGGCTGGAATGCGTGGACATTAAGTGGTGTTGATATATATAATGATTGTTTGTGTTTATCAGTTGTAAATACCTATGCGGTTGGATGGTGGAAGTTTAATAATTCGTGTACTGCTGAATACGGCAATAATATGCAGCCGGTCGGATCGGTTGAATATCATGCGGCAAAATTCAATAATGGTTTAGTGAGTAATGGTACGGCATATACCCGCTGTATGAATACCTCATTTCTTAATGTATTAACTGATAGCGGCAGTATTGATTTTTGGGTTATCGGCGGAACCGGCGGCGCTGATTTTTATCATACCGGAGGATTTCTGTCATTAATAGAGTATTCATCATCACATGTAACACTGGGTTGTATTAATATGTCGAATCGCCATTATTTTATTATAGGAGATAATGCATTGGGCGGCGGATATGATCGGGTTCTTGCCTGGTGTGCAGCACCGGCGCTTGCTGAAGGTGAAGCACGTCATTTTCAATATATATGGGATAAAAGTAAAAATATAAAAGCCCGTATTATTATTGACGGGATAGATCAGTCAGTGAATGTTATTAATAATAAAAGATGGTCGAATACCATATTTGCATCACCGCTGATTATTGGTGTCGGGTGGGATAATTATAATAACGGCAGTAATGTTATTATTGATAATGTTCGATTTTGTAATACAACAAAACCGTTAGCGGCAATTGAACGAAACCGGGAAATCCCGCCGGGAAGTTATGCATTTGGTGAAGCACGATTAATTTTTGGACTGAAAGGCAGACGTCAATTACGGGTAATTAAGCATTCGTCCATAGAGCCGGATGATACATCCATTACCGTTCAAACACGTACGGCGGCAGTTATGCCGACAGGAAACGGTATTACATTTGATAATACTGAGGGATTTCCGAATACGTGTTATTCCGAGTGGGGCAGTACACAACCGCGAAACTATTGTTTACAGCATAATAATCAGTCGGTTCGTGAATCTGCCGCCGTTGAACCGTATATTGAATTAAAAATCAGTCTGATGACGAATCCTGAATACAATGAAACCCCGGTTATTTCAGCACTTGAAATTATTACTGAAAATAATTCCGTACAGAGTGATCGGGTTATAATGTATTCTATTATTTACGACGGTGAAGAAATATCAGGAAAGAGTTCTAAAAACCGTTTACTTGATATCAGTTCGTTCATGTATACTAAACGACTTGGATCCTTGAGTTTACCATCCGCCAATAAAATAACCATAACTATGCAAAATGATGACGGATATTTTTCATTACGTTCAACAACCTCGCCATTTACGCGTGCGCCGTGGAAAAATAAGTCAATTATGATATATCATCAACAAAATGGTATCGTCTATCGCGGCGTCGTAACGGATATTGATATTAATCATTCAAACAAGACTGTTGATATTGTATGCGGTTCGCAGTTTGATGCCTATTTATCAAAAATGTGTACCTATACGGCGGCGGGTATATATAATAATCCGGTTGATGTGTTTACCGGAATTTTATCGCATGTCGGTGCGCCGCTGTCTGATATTGATTCTTTTACTTTTGCACGGACGGCGGCGGCATTTGCAAAAAATAATATGCGTATCGGTTTTTCTTTGAAACATAGTAATGAACAACGGGTTCAGGATGCTTTCAGTTTACTTTGTAAAATGACGAACTCAAATATTTTTATCAATGAGTGTGATCGGATATGCTATGAACATATGCAGCCGGTTTGTTCAGGGGATCTGTATGAACTTGTTTTTAATGAAAAAACTTCAGCGGCAAATGATAATTTTATTTCGCCGCCTGAAATAATAGAGGGCAGAACAACGCTTATCAATCAGGTATATACTGTATACGCCGGTGCAGGATCATATACTGCTGATACTGTTTACGGAGTATTTTCACGCAGGCAGTACGACGTTCATGAATTAACACTGAACGGTAATACACCGCTATTTAAATACGGGACGAGTGCCGCAGCAGCGTATATACGAAAAAATTATATTCAATTATATGGTGATTATGTCGTGCACTGGCGGTTTCGATTAACTGAGCGGGGCGGCAGCCGTTTTCAATTGAACCGTCCGTTTCTTTTAAGTTATGCAAGCAATGGTTTATATCGAACACCGGTATTACCAATGAAAATAACACATAATATTTTTGAGCATTGGATTGATATTGAAGTAATGGAGCTAAAAGGAATATGAATAATGATATGAGAACCGTACTGAATAAACTTGATGAATTGGAATATCAAAACACAAAACAGCATAGTAAATTATTTGAGAAAATAGAAGGGATTTTAGTTCAAAACGGAAAGCAGGATATCCGGCTTAATCATATTGAAACAAATAAGTTTCAATGGCGTGATATAAGTTTGATTTTTGCCGGTGCGGGTGTTGTGATAAATTGTATTCTTACTGTGTATTCATTATTAAAAAAATAAAAACCTGCTTTGCCGTTATATATAATGGCGATATACATAGATATTATTGAGATTGTTTTAATTCACGACGATGTATAGAAATGCGTTCCGATTGTTGCATAATAGTGTATTATATATTGAACAGACGAAAAAGTTTAAAATAATGGAGTATAAGTATAGTATTCGGGTAAATAGTTTTGAATAAAAAAGGCACGGTATTACCGTGCCTTTTTTTGTATTCTTTTATTTTATAATTCAAATATTTTATCGGTATCGGTCACGATCATCATAGCCGCGTCCGCGATCATCACGTCCGCCACGGTCATAACTGTCACGTCCGCCGCGATCATCACGTCCGCCACGGTCATAACTGTCACGCCCACCGCGATCATCACGTCCACGGTCGTCATAACTGTC
>Ga0256845_1001272_pt1 | contig 20599 bp, 17 predicted proteins | sample RiftiametaG_FD_189101 | JGI IMG/M metagenome (GOLD analysis project Ga0256845, IMG submission 189101) | Tube worm associated microbial communities from hydrothermal vent at the East Pacific Rise, Pacific Ocean - Riftia | ecosystem: Host-associated > Annelida > Integument > Unclassified ...
GCCGTTGAATTAGAAGTAGATTCGCTGGACGATCAATTCAAAGCCCTTGAATCCAGTTCGGAAGTTGATGATGAGCTGGCTGCACTGAAAGCCAAACTCAGCCTTAATCCATAGAAGCTGTCAGAATACCAGGAGGCGGTACTATCGGAGTTCCGCCTCCGACGAACCTCTTCAACATGTCTCTCTCGCCTTGTGAGACCGTAGCCGTCCATTCTACAACCGGTTCAAACAGCCATAACATAGGGATAATGCAGTCAATGAGCGGTCCTTGAGTCGTGTCGTGAAAACAGAAAAAATAACCTTCTGCCACGAAGATTCTTGACAGAACATTCTTTTCGCATCACATAAAAAGGGTCTGCGGTTGCACAGAGGGGAGCGGTCACTTCGCGTTCGCTCTCCTGGGGATGTTACTGTGTCGAGATCGCAAGTGACATGACATTTATATAGTAATCCTCAATGAGATGTGTGATATGATAACCTGCCTTGTCCCCTTCCCAGGAGGGGAATTCCCCTCCTGGGAAGGGGACAAGGCGGGGCAAGCATCCGTGAGGATGATACGACTCAATGAGGAGACCTATACATATAAAAATTCAGGGTAGATTTCGAGGAAACAAACGAAAATGGGACGAATTCACTTAAAAACCCCCCAGGAGATTGAATTGATCCGGGAGAGCGGGCGTATTGTCGCTCAAACCCTTCAATTGCTCAAAGAGGCCATTGCTCCTGGTGTCAGCACATTGGAACTGGATCGGATCACAGAAAATTTCATTCATAAAAATGGTGGGATTCCTTCATTTAAAGGATTTAATGGATTTCCAAGCAGCGTATGCTGTTCGGTCAACGAACAGGTTGTGCATGGGATTCCCAGCCCCAAAAAGCTCAAATCAGGGGATATTATTACCCTGGACGTGGGTGTCTACAAAAATGGGTATCATGGAGATGCCGCGACGACCGTGGCTGTGGGAAATATCAGCGCAGAAGCTCAGCAATTGATGAAAGTCACAGAAGAAGCATTATATCTTGGTATCAAGCAGGCCCAGCCTGGCAGACGATTAGGTGACATTGGGCATGCGATCCAAACGCTGGCCAAACAATATCAGTATGGGATCGTCCGGGAATACACCGGCCATGGGGTTGGGCGGGAGTTACATGAATCCCCTCATGTGCTGCACTACGGGAAAGCCAATACCGGCTTACGCCTGAAGGCCGGGATGGTGTTTACAATCGAACCGATGCTGACCTCCGGCTCCCGGGAAATTAAAGTCAAAAGAGATGGTTGGACGGCTGTCACCAAAGATAAAAGTTTATGCGCCCAATTTGAACATACGCTTGTGATCACGCCGCAAGGGCCCGAAATATTGACCTTGCCTTGATAATTCGGATGATGCGGGAAAAGAGAGTGATAACGATGAAATAATTTTACTCCTTTTCCCGCCTCTGGTGTGTCTATGTATAGAGGGCATTGAGTGAGAGTGCTCTCATGGGCAGCTTTCCAGACAGGTTTTCCCCCCGTCTCCACGTAAACGCACCAGACGAGACGTATGCAATGTCGGTTGGAACAGCCTTTCAAGCAACATAAATACAGGTGGGGAAGCAGAACTTTTCACGCTAGAGATGACGGTTTGATGGTTTCACCATGGCAAAAACTGGAACACAAGGGATCGAAGCCTATATAGACGAAGTTTCCAAAGCGACGCGTTCAGCGTCTTCACCAGATGTATTGCTATCCGGTGAAGGAAACGAGCACGCTTCGCTGCTCATTCCCCGGGAGTACCAATCTGCCATTACGACATTTGAATCTCCCTTGATGGAATACATCCGCAATCTCCAGTTCAAGATCACTCAAATTCCGACAGAAATTTCATTTATCAGCAGTATTTATACGCTCTCAGATGGAAACGTCATTGATCTCCTTGATCCCCAAGAGGGTGAGGATGTCAAAGAACAATTGTTTAACCTGCTCACTCCTCTTATTGAAAATACGAGACGGGCCAAAGGGCATCTCTCCTCCGATCCCCAGGCAAGTACGCGTGAAATCGAACAAATCCTTAATCGCTGCTACCTCGTCCTGTTCTCCAATTTTTCTCAGATGCAAGCTGGTATTATTCAAGGAATCATTTACGACATTGAACGACAAGGGGTTCATCTTCCCATCCAGTCTTCGACTGAGCTTGAGATTATCGCCCAGCAATATCGCCCGATCGTCCAAAATCAGGCCATCATCATCCGGAATATGTTTCGCCATCTGTTCCCGGAATTCAGCCCTCCTGACAACATCCATATCCTGGAACTCTGTTTTCTCGGATTGTTAGAGAAGATTCAAACACATTTCAAGGACTTTCTGGAAACTGATGAGCAGCTTCTCCACATGCTTTCCCGCATTAAAGTCGCGCAAGATGAACTGCTGAATGTCACCGATCCGAATTTGCGAAACATTCTGGCAAAAATGGAACGAATTCAAAATCAATTCCATGATATTTATAATCAACGCTGGCGAGACGGTATTCTCAACGATATTATTTCACTCTTTTTTTATCACGCCCGCTTCATCGCCTACCTCGAAAATAAGAACAGAATTTCCAAAAAACGCCGCTACTTCCTCGCCAGTCTCGAGCATCTTCTCAATAACTACGAAGATTTTTATCATGGAATCCTTCTCTCGCAGATAGAACTTTTGATGGAGGAATACAAGAACGTCGATAAGCAAGGGTACAACTTTGTAAGAACTCATATCACGCTGGGTGAGATGAAAAACGTGTTTCAAACGATACTGGATGAAGATCGTTTTTCTGTGCTCAGTGAAATGATTGTAACGGGAGAATTCGCAAACACTCCTGACACAAAAAGCACGATGCAGCAGACGGAAGAACTTGAAAAAATGCGGCGGGAATTACAGCAAAAACATAAAGGTCAGCAGGAATTACTCCCCTATATTGATCGTTTGTGGGATATTCTTGACAATATCCAGGCATTGTTAATTTCAGAGATTTTCAATAAATGGAAAGAGCCGCTCACAAAAATGTTACAAGTGTATTGTCAGGAACTGTTTTGGTTCCACGCGTGTTTTTCAACATATACGATCGAAGCCTTTCCGGACAAACACCGGTTACTTCAGGAACTCGAACGGTTCATTCATCCCTATCAGGAGGCATTACGAATTTTTTCAGATCGTATTTTCCACTGCCTTGAATCGCTCAGCCAGCAAGTGTACGCGTTTCGTGATCGGGCTGGGGATTTCAACCTATTATATACCGGTATTCTGGCCGTCGATCTCAAAAAAGAAGAGCGACAATTCCAATTTGAGTTGTATACGCCGACGCTTGTCAAAAAATTATCAGAACGGCTGATTGTCATGCAGGATCATTATGCGCAATCGCTTCAGACGCCCCCCCTCGCCGAAGCCCCACAATCGCTGTCAAAAGAACATCGGAAAAATATCCGCTTGTTAACAGATGAAATCCTGAAAACAGCCAATTTCCTGGCAGAAGAACGAGAGATTTTAATGTATTGCGGCTCTCGCAAACTTTTTACAGGCCCACAATTTATCGAAGAAGATTTTGCCCATTCCTATCATGAAGTGATCGATATGTATGAACGGGGCATAAATCAACTCCAACTCCATGCCCATGATCCACTCGATGTGATTTTAGAATTAAAAAGTCTGCATGAACGGGCACAATTTGAAATTGTGTACGAACGGCATTCTGAAGTGCTCAAATACAACGCCTTAAAAAAAGCCTGGAAACTGATCCGGAGACGGGAGACCGCGTGAACCCCTGACAGGGGTTGAAACCCTGCCAGGAGTGGTTCAATACTGGTCGATTAGAGGAACTTATCCATCAACGTCTCTCCCAGATAGGAACGCTGAATTTTCACAAGTTCCTCAATCCCCTTTTTTGCAAGATCGAGCATTTGCTGCATTTGCTCCCCGTCGAACGGTTCCTCTTCAGCAGTTCCCTGAATTTCAACAAATTTTCCAGTCCCGGTCATGACCACATTCATGTCCACATCAGCTTTCGAATCTTCCCCGTAATTTAAATCGAGCAACGCCTTCCCATTAACAATCCCGACACTCGTTGCCGCCACAAAATCTTTTAAGGGCATGCAATCAATATAGCGATTTTTCCGCATGTACGTTAAGGCGTCGAACAACGCAATACAGCCTCCGGTGATTGAAGCGGTACGAGTCCCGCCATCAGCCTGAATCACATCACAATCGATCCAGATCGTCCGTTCCCCGATTTTTTGAAGGTCCACAACCGCCCGCAAGGAACGGCCAATTAAGCGTTGAATTTCCTGGGTTCGACCGTTTACTTTGCCTCGCGACGCCTCGCGCTGCATCCTGGAATCCGTCGATCGTGGAAGCATTCCATATTCCGCCGTCACCCAGCCCTGATTCGAATGGCGTAAAAATGGCGGGACTCTATGTTCAATGCTCGCCGTACAAATCACCTTGGTGTCTCCCACCTCAATTAACACCGATCCTTCTGCGCGCTTAATATATCGCCGGGTGATTGTGACCGGACGCATTACATTTGCTTGTCTCCCATCCTTTCTCATGCGTACTTTCCTTTCTTTAATTCCGTTCGTTAGAAAATTGTATGAGCCAGACACGGCCCACATTGTGGACTCTTATGAATCGATGAGGAGTAATTTCGAGAATGGCTTCCGGCAATCAACATGACCGGCTAAGGTCTCGATCTCTGCTCCTTCAACGAGAATCTGGACGTATGACGCCTCCTGAAAATTTAAGAGGAGGGTATTGACCACTGATGCCACGGTGGCTAACTCTGCTGACAGTCCGCCGATATGCCGATCCTGAATCTGGCGGCTGAAATTCAGATATACGATTCCTGTTGTGGTCACAAACACACTGATTAACTCTGTTCCCTCAGGGATCGCGTCATTCCGGCTGTCAGCATCGGGGTGCGCAAGGAGTTCCACCGTTTGCGCGATGTCCTGCAACACATCGTCATGCGTGTCAATCTCCCGTATCGTCCTGACCAACGCTCCACTTGCCGCGTCACTGACAAACAACGTCACGTCACGATACGGAACATCCGTGACATTCATTGGGTCTGAGACCGGTTGGAGCATGGGATTTGAGAGCACTGGCTCAGCGTTGTCTTCTGGCGCGTGATAGGCATATAAAAACCATGTTGCAATCACCAATATGATTGTCACGCACAGCGTCACAACCCATGTTTTCGACATCACTATTCTTCCTTTTGTTTAAACACCGCAATCCCATCAGTCATCGCCGCAACAATGATCTGCTGGAATTCTTCCAACACCAGATTTGCCCGATCCTGCTCGTTCGAGCCATATCCAATTTCAAGATGGATTGCTGGCATTGTCGCTCCCTTCAGCGTAAAAAGCGGTGCTCGTTTCATGACAGCGCGCTGCCCCGGGTTTCGAGAGCGATAGGCGCTAAGGACCTGGGCAGCAAGTCGTTCGCTTTGTTTGACATACCTGGCCTGAGCATAATCTAATAATTGCGATTGCGCATTGATTTCATTCGCGCGTTCTGAAATATCCAGGCCGCCATAATCCATCACATACGCTTCAAATCCCGATAGTGTCCGTACCGATGAATTATTCACGTGGATACTGATAAAGATATCAGCCCGATTACTGTTCGCAATCGTTGTCCGGGTTTCATGGGACACAAAATCGTCGCCTTCACGAGTAAGCACCGTTCGCACTCCAAGCCGCTGAGTCAGACGTGTACTAAGCAATTGTGCGATGTGTAAGGTCAATTGCTTTTCAAACAAATCAGGGACACCATCATGGCCCGGGACAACAAGAATACCCTGGTCGCTTCCTCCATGCCCCGGGTCAATGACAACCGTTCGCAGCGAAAATGCCCGCTGAAGCGTTGGAAGCTGCTGCCCAGCCTGTGGATCCGTTAAATCCTCCTCAACAATATTTTCAGACATTCGAGACTCCACGTGTTGTTCCTGGCTATTATACAGATCAATAATCAAACGGGGGGGATCTTCGATAATCCGGTGTGTATAGCGCACAAAATCCGGGCCAAGCCGGATAAGAATCTGGGTCGTGCCAAAACTGTTGACGAGCTTGACCTGCCTGGCAGATGGGCTATCAATGACTAAAGGATTTTGGGCAAGATGAAACTGTGAATTGGGCAGTTCAATGATCAACATTGAAGGCAGTTTTTCAGTTGTTTTATACGAGACGACCTGACTCATCGAAATGGCAATCCGGGTGTAATCGCCATAAGGACTCGAATAGAGGTCCGTGATCTCCAGACTACGATGCGTTCCGACGGATAACGTTCGTTGTGCAGCGTCCCATACAATGTCATCCACATAAATCAAAGGGAGAATGTTTGACAAAAACTCCAATGGCACCATGATCACGCCTTCGACGCTGCGAGGCGGCGTATCGAGAAAATGAGTACGCCGATGGACAATCACCGATCGTTGACCAGGGAAAAATGATGCGGAATCTCCTTCAGCCCCAAGAACGACATGCCCATCACCAGGATCAATGTCCAGTTCAAGGCCAAATAACTCCGCGATACGGCTCAGGTGGACAAATTCCGTCGCTCCTTCATTCATTGTGGGCAGAGTAAACCGCTTATCCTGATTGTTGAAAGACACCGTAATCATTCCTGCGCCTGCGGAAGCCGCAGCAAACCAGAATCCAGCGATGATGAAACATCCTATCTGTATATATCGTCGTATCATACTTAAACATCTCTTACAGAGAATACGTGCATTCCCGATACCATCATCTCAAATCTACCTTTCCAAACAGGGCATCGAGACACGCAAACATTGTCAAGCGAAAAGACAGCCTGAAAACGTTTCTCCCATGATAAATGAGGAGGAGAAAAAAGGACGGAGGGGTGAAACACACCACTCGTCTCCGCTTCAGGGCAGGAATTGACGAGTCGAACAGACATGACGCCAAGGCTCAGCCCCCTGAATAACATTTGACCATGATTTCATATCATCCACGTGTCGAGCTGGAAGGTTCGACAGATATGACGCTCTCTTTTGCCAAAAGGAAATTTTTCTCTTTTTCCTTGACATTTCATGGACGAAACGTATTGGTGAAAATCACGATGTAGTAAGCAAACAACATTCTCTGTTTCATTCGAGTTGTAGAAGAAGGCATCTCTGATTACAGGAGATGCCTTTTTTATGTTCTCTCACCAACATGCCAAACCAAAAACGACGAAAAAGCCTTCGCAACGTGGCGATTATTGCCCATGTTGACCACGGGAAAACCACGCTTGTTGACGCGTTATTGAAGCAAACCGGAGCGCATCATTTTAAAGACGGGGAAGTCACGATTATGGATTCCAACCCCCTGGAAAAAGAGCGCGGAATTACGATATTTTCCAAAAATGCCTCGTTAACCTATAAAGATATTCATATCAATATTGTTGATACCCCGGGACACGCCGATTTTGGCAGCGAAGTCGAGCGTATTTTACGGATGGTCGATGGCGTGCTGTTGCTGGTTGACGCCTTCGAAGGCCCGATGCCGCAAACCAAATTCGTGCTGCGAAAATCCCTCGAACTTCATCTGAAACCGATCTTGGTCGTCAATAAAATTGACCGTCCTGATGCACGGCCCCACGACGTGGTGGATATGACGTTCGACCTGTTCTGCGATCTCAATGCCACCGACGAACAGCTCGATTTTCCGATTGTGTTCGCCTCCGCCAAAGACGGCACAGCCACTCTCGATCTCGACGAAGAGGCGCACGATATGAAACCGATTCTGGATACCATCCTGCACCGTGTTCTGCCGCCGGTCGCCGATCCGGAAGAACCGTTCCAAATGTTGGTGACGATGTTGGACTATGACCCGTATATCGGGAGAATTTCCATTGGGCGCGTAGTGCATGGCCGGATCAGAGTCGGCGAGATGATCTCTCTGGTCAAACGCGACGGGGAGATCGAACGAAGTCGGATCACAAAAATTCTGAAATATCAGGGTTTACATCGGATCGAGTCAGCAACCGGGGAAGCGGGGGACATTTTGTCGATTGCCGGCATCGATCATGTCGAGGTTGGGGAGACCCTGGCAGCTAACGAGCAGCCGCTGGCGTTGAAAACCATCAAGATTGATGAACCCACGATTTCCATGAATTTTTCCCACAACACCAGCCCCTTTGCCGGAAAAGACGGAGGACGTTTTCTGACCTCACGCCATCTTCGTGATCGCCTGCTGCACGAGGCCATGATGAATGTCGGCATCAAAGTTGAGGAACTCGAAGGGCGCGACAGCTTCAAAGTATCGGGCCGGGGAGAACTGCATCTGTCGATCTTGATTGAAACCATGCGCCGTGAGGGCTATGAACTCGAAGTCTCTCGTCCCCAGGTCATTATGAAAAAGGTGGAGAATAAATGGCTCGAACCAGTTGAAGAAGTGTTCATTGAAGTTGACCAAGGCTATCAGGGAGCGGTGATTCAGGCCCTCGGCAATCGTCAGGCCGAATTACGAACCTTGCAAACCAGTTCCGTCGGGACGATCCAACTGGAGTTTCTGGTCGCCTCGCGCGCCTTAATCGGGTTTCGGAGCGAGTTTCTGACCATGACGCGGGGAACCGGCATCATGTATCAGAATTTTTATAAATATCAGAAATATAAAGGAGAACTGCCCCACCGTCAGGTCGGAGTGTTGGTATCACAGCAAGCAGGTCCGGCCATCGCCTATGCCCTCTGGGGACTTCAGGAACGGGGAGAAATCCTTATTCGGACCGGCGAGGACCTTTATGAAGGTATGATCATCGGTATCAATAACAAAGGGAAAGACCTTGTCGTCAATGCGCAACGGGAAAAAAAGTTGACAAATATTCGCGCCGCCGGTTCAGATGATGCCATCCAATTGATTCCACCGCGAGACATGACGCTGGAATTTGCGCTTGAATTCATTGCCGATGATGAACTGGTGGAAATTACGCCGAAGCACATTCGACTCCGTAAAAAGCTGTTGACCGAAAATGAACGTCGTAAGGCCAATAAAAAACGTTTGGCAACATAAGCGGCTGAACGGGTCAATTTGAGTGAGACAATTCAGCACTAGGCAAGCCAGGACGGATATGTTTTTAGACCAATTTACCCCTGGATATGGGAACTATGAGGGGTCGTCCATGACCATGAATGGATACACGCACGGCATGAAAAGTGTCCCGTTCGTCCTGCTAATCTTCTCGAAACACGATCTGTAGGTCGAAGCTTCTGCTTCGACCAGTCGAACTGGAAAGTTCGACCAACATTCACACGTTACATGGGAGACTTTACATGAAGGTATGAGTTATCATAACATCATCTCCACCTCAGCAGAAGATACCTATCAATTTGGTCGGACGGTAGGAACGTTGTTGAGAGCCGGTGACCTCTTGGCCTTCACTGGTGATTTGGGCGCGGGGAAAACATGTTGCATTCAGGGGCTTGCGGAAGGGCTGGGCGTGACGGATACGCGCCTTGTCACCAGCCCGACGTTTACGTTGATTCAGGAATATCAGGGACGTGTGCCGATCTATCATTTTGATGTGTATCGCCTGACCCACGAAGACGAGTTGTATGATCTTGGCTATGAGGAGTATTTTTATGGAGAGGGGGTGACGGTGATTGAGTGGGCGGATCGGATTACGTCATTCCTGCCGGACGAATATCTTGGGATTCATCTCCACATTGAAGCGGACTTAACGCGCTGCATTCAACTCCACGCCCACGGAGGGCGTTATGCAAACCATCTTCTCACCCTGGGCGCCCCACAACTCACCCGGCAAAAAGAACAGATTCGTCCGCAGTGAAGGAAATCATACATGATGAAAGGGAACAGTGACTTCCAGAATTTCAATATCAGCCTCGTCTGTCAGACGGACTTCAATATACCGCGAATCGACCTCAACAAATTTTGACACCACCTGGATAATTTCTTCTTTCATCTGTTCCATCAGAGGGGCGCTCACTCCGCGTCGCTCGTGGGATAGTATGATTTTCAAGCGTTCGGCAGCCACATCGGCGCTTCTTTTGGGGCGACGCCGAAATAATTGTTTTATAAGTCTAATCATATCACGATCCCAATCTTACTAACCGTTTCAATCCACGAAAGAAACCTCGATTTCCATCTAAAGGAAGGAATGCCACCTCTTCTCCCTCAATCCGCCGGACAATATTTTTAAAGGCTTGTCCGGCAATAGACTTATTCGCAAAAAGGATGGCAGGTTCTCCACGGTTTGTATACGCCACCATATTGTCATCTTCCGGCACAACGCCAATTAACTCCACACCAAGGATTTGTAAGATGGTTTCCGTATCAAGCATGTCGCCTTTTCTGACAAGTTCAGGGTTGAGCCGGTTAATAATCAACTTCGGATTTCGTTTTCCCGAGGCTTCCAGCAGACCGATCACCCGATCAACATCACGCACGGCAGACACTTCCGGGGTGGTAATGAGCAGGGCAATATCAGCACCAATCACGGCGTTCCGAAATCCGACTTCAATTCCGGCGGGGCAATCGATCAAGACATAATCAAAGACTTTACGCAACTTCTCAGTTAATTCGAGCATCTGGTCAGACGACACGGCTTCTTTGCTGCGAGTTTGGGCGGCTGGCAGTAAAAAAAGATTCTTATGACGTTTATCACGAATTAACGCTTGACTGATTTTACACTTCCGTTCAATGACATTTACGAGATCGTAAACAATCCGATTTTCCAATCCGAGAACCATATCAAGGTTTCTCAAACCAATATCAGCATCAACGACACACACCTTGCGTCCATTCATCGCCAGGCCTGTCCCGATATTTGCGGTATTTGTACTTTTTCCCACCCCACCTTTGCCAGATGTGATGACAAAAACCTTTCCAGCCATAGTGTGTAACTCCTTCACGTTTAGAGGATCGGCTCAATGAGAATAACGCCGTCCCTGACAGATGCTTTTTCTGTTTGAGGATGTTTAGTACGAGACCGGGGATACTCATCCGGCGGTCGTCCGATATATTGCGCGATGCGTAGCTGTGACGGACGAAAATCAGCGCCGATAATAACTGCCCGTTCCTCCCCTTCGGCTCCGGCGTGAACCACGCCGTGCAACCGCCCCATGACCACAATATCACCGCTGGCGACCACATACGCTCCGGGATTAATGTCTCCGATCACAACAATATTCCCCGGAAATTCCAACGTTTGGCCCGAACGAACAGTTCCCCGAAAATAAAACGCTGACTCTTCATTTTCATATAGATAGTCTGATGAATACGTTTCCTTTTGTTCCCACTTCCGCTTCACCGGGATCCGAAACGTTTCATCGAGAAACTTCATAAACTCGTCGTCATTAGTTTCTCCTTCATCAGGGGCTTTTGCTTCAAGATGGTGAACTGACTGCGCGTCCTGCTGTTCATGAGACTCTTTCTGGCGCTCAGCATGGATAATGGTTTTGATGTGTAACGCATACTCGTCTTCAATCAATCCCCGCAGTTGCGCCTGTTCCTCGCGTGAAAACTCGCGGCTTCCCGTGTCAATTGTGGCCTCAGCCTCTCGAAAAAAATTATTCGAGGAATCCAATTTTTGTCTCAGAGCAGTCAACAGTACTTGAAACTCTGGCTCTTCAGCCAGAAAAATCCATAAGCCTTCTTTTTGTCCTTTAATTTCTACAGGGTTATCTTTTGTAGGCATCGCGATCATCAAAAGTGTAACGCACTATTCGTTCCCGGATTCATGTCCCTCCACCTCAGCAGATTGATTGTTCTGTCCGCCATACTAATAAATTTTGAAATCAACAGCCTTCGGTAAAAAACATGAAAACCGTGAAACGTTTTGAGAAGTCAAGTTTTATCCTTCAGAATTATAAAAAAATCTTACGCACGATCATTGGCTGGAAGTCATGGACTACGCTCTTCTTTTTCCTCACGACGTTTTTCGTTATGACACATTTCAGAGAACAAAAGTTTGTAAAAAACTTCGGAAAGATGAAAGTACTCCAGGCACTCCAAGTACTCCAAGTACTCCAGGTACTCCAAGACTTTATAGAATTCCTCTTGACACATTTTCCACGACGTAGTTTCATGTTGCGCAGCCAGCGAGGTTTTCCTTATCGCAAATGGGAAGATGCTTGCTGTGTAAGATAAGACACAGAACCATAATAACGAAAAGAACTCTTTAAGGAGGTTGTTCCATGATGAAAAAATACACGTATGTTCTTGTTCAAGGGATATTTCTTGTACTGCTCTTCCCGTTCCTGGTTGCAGCGCAGTCGTTAGAAGGAAAAGTCATTGAACACACCTTATCCAATGGGCTGACCGTGTTGCTCTACGAACGGCATCAAGCCCCGATTATTGCATGCCGGGTCTATGTGGATGCAGGCTCTGCCAATGATAAACTGGGGCAAACCGGCGTGGCCCACATGACCGAACATATTGCCTTTAAAGGCACACACACCATCGGAACCGCGAATTACGACGAAGAACAGCAACTCCTAGGACAACTTGATGAACTCTGGAAACAGATTGAGCGGGAATCGGATAAAGGCGAATCGGCCGATCAGAAGAGGCTCGCCCAACTCCGGGAACAATTCGCGCAGCTTCAGCAAAAAGCGGAGCAATATGTTGTCTCAGAGGAATATAGCAAAATCCTCGAAGAAAATGGCGGGGTGGGCTTGAATGCGTCAACCGCCCGGGATGAAACCCAATATTTTGTGAGCCTGCCGGCCAATCGACTTGAGCTGTGGATGATGCTGGAAGCTGATCGCCTGATGAATACGGTTCCGCGGGAATTTTATAAAGAACGGGATGTGATTATGGAAGAACGGCGGATGCGAACCGATGCCTCTCCCGTTGGCACGTTGGTCGAACAATTTCTTGGAATGGCCTTTATCGCGCATCCTTACGGATTTCCCGGCATCGGGTGGGCATCTGACATTCAAAATATCACCATCGGACAACTCATGACGTTTTATGACACCTATTATACCCCTGAAAACATAACGGTGGCGATTGTGGGCGATATTCAACCTGATGAAACCATCCGTCTGGCGGAAGAGTATTTTGGACAATTACCCTCCGGAAAACCAACCCCCGGAATTCGGACACTCGAACCTGAACAAGTGGGAGAACGGCGGGTAGAGATCGAATGGGATTCCAATCCGTATGTCCTGCTCGGCTATCATCGTCCGAGTGTGACGCACGACGACGACATGGTATTTGATGTCATTTCTTTTCTGCTCAGTTCAGGCAGAACCTCACAACTGTATAAACATCTGGTGGAGGAGCAGCAGCTTGCCGTTCAGGTTGATACGATTTCCTCATTTCCCGGGCAAAAATATCCGACCTTATTCGTCGTGGTGGGAGTTCCTCTCGCACCGCACACGTTGGAAGAGTTGGAAGCCGCCCTGGAAGCTGAAATCGAGATGCTCAAAACTGAACCCGTGGATGAAAAGCAATTGCAGAAGGTGATGAATAATGTGGAGGCGTCATTTATTCAATCCCTGTCTTCAAATAGTGGGTTGGCAGCCCAATTGACCTTTGCCCAGCGCGTGTTTGGCGATTGGCGTGCGATTGAAAAGCAGGTGGAACGCATCAAGAGCATTCGTCCTGAAGATGTCCAACGCGTTGCAAATACGTATTTCACAAAACGAAACCGAACCGTCGCCTGGTTGGTAAAAAAATAAGGAGGTTATGATGCGACACCACATAATACAAAATGTAAGACTTTATCGGAGAGTTGCCCGGCAGGTATTCCAGAACTTCTTACTCTTGCTCATCGCGGGCGGTGTGATGACTCAGGCAGCTTGTGCGCAGAAATCGTATAAAGATTTGGTTTTTCCACCCCTCCACTTTACTCCGCCACACGTGGAACGCCAGACCCTTGACAATGGGATGCAGCTCTTCTTTGTGGAAGATCATGAACTGCCAGTTATCTCGATGTACGCCTTGATACGAACCGGTGAAATATACGAGCCGGTAGAAAAACTTGGAGTGGCCGCCTTGACGTCGGAGGTCATGCGAACCGGAGGAACGAGTTCCCGCAGTTCTGACGAGGTGAATGAAATGCTGGAGTTTCTGGCGTCATCAGTGGAGGTGGATATTGACGATGAGTCCGGTTCGGCAGAACTCTGGACCCTAACCAGAAATTTTGACACAAGTCTGGACATCTTTGCTGACATTCTTCGTCATCCCGTTTTTGAACAAGACAAGGTGGACCTCGCGCTCAATCAATTTCTGGAAATGATCAGACGCCGCAACGATTCCCCGCAAGACATCCGAAGCCGGGAATTTATGCGAGTCATCTACGGCAAAATGCACCCCCTTGCCAGAATCCCGCAGGTTACGACGATTCACGCGATTACGCGAGACGATCTTATTGCGTTCTATCGTACTTATTTTCACCCCAACAACATCATGTTGGCTGTGACCGGTGATTTTGACTCCGAAGCCATGCTCGCAAAATTGAACACGGTCTTTGGAGATTGGCCGGCCCAGGAGATCGCTTTTCCACCCGTTGCTGAAGCACAGTATGAATTTTCTCCCGCAGTCTATCTGATACAGAAAGATGTTGAGCAGACAAATCTCGCACTCGGTCATCTTGGGATAAAGGCCGACAATCCCGATTACCCGGCAGTGCGGGTGCTCGACCTGATTTTGGGGTCAGGCGGTTTTTCCAGCCGCTTGCTCCAAAAAGTCAGAACAGAGCGCGGACTGGCGTATTCAGTTGGCTCCTATTTAGGAGCGGGAACGCGAGATAGGGGCGTGTTTCTGATTTATTGCGGAACCAAGAATGATACGGTTCAGGAAGCGATTCAAGTCATCCTTGACGAAGTGACCGCTTTTCTTGAAACCGGCGTGAGCGATCTGGAATTGGAAGCCGCCAAAAATCAATACCTTAATTCGTATGTGTTCAAAATTGCGACAGTTGACGATATTGTGCGGCGTAAAATGTTTTATGACTACGTGGGCTATCCTGCCGATTTTCTGGAAACATTTCGGGAGAGCGTGATGAACGTGACGAAAGCCGACGTGCTCCGGGTCGCTCAGACTTATCTCCACCCGAAACAAATGAAAATACTGGCCGTCGGGAACCGGGAGGCCATTCACGATGCCTTGAGTCATTTTGGGGAGGTGCAGGAGTTTGAGCTCGATCCGGTTGAGTAATCAACCTCCCGCAGAGCAGGAGGAGGCCTTAGGAAGCCCCCGAAGGGGGGCGTGATGTCAGGCTGTTTCGGAACAGCCACCATCCGGCAGGAAATGTGCGTCGATGTCTGTCGTCCGGGAACCTTGAGCTTCTTAGCCTTGACTGGGATCATCGAAGAAGCAGAGACACCGAAACCCTGGTGACGGACATGATCACCTTGTTTCTGGATGTGATTGGCATTTTTCCTGCTCCAAAAAATCTAACCACGTAGAATCAATAACAATATGTATTTAAACAAGAATATTGTGAAGTCATTCTTCTAATCGTACTTTCCATCTCTGGAAAAGATACAATATCTATGTCATCGCCTTCCGTATACAACGATAATAGTGGTGTTTGTTGCTCACTCCAAAATACAACGCCAACCAAATAGGTGGTCACAATCGTGTCATCAATGGTCTTGCGGACGCCGGTTGCCTTCGGCATCGTACTCGTATGCCACGAGAATCGTGGCCCCAAACCTGGTGGTCGCGACACGGATGAGCTGATTCTCGGAGTCATAGAACCAGTTGAGCTGCTCATGTGCGTTGGCTTTTTGGAACAGGTTGCTGCTGTAAAAGGTGAGACGTCAAAGAGGAAGGGGAACAATGAGGTGGATGGGGTAGCAACCCATCATCCTTGTTATGCTATTATTTCTTTTACCTCAGGAAATTCCCTGCTCTCGAAACAGGTTGTAATAAAATGAAAAACACTTTTCGACCACATTCCACTACGATAGTCTCTATACTGTTCCATTTGTGTCACAGTCGTCGGATCAGGAGAATCAATCGCGAACAGTTCTTTGATTTCCGCCGCCCAATCCATCGCTGTTCTCCGCCCCCTTACAGTCCCTTTCCGCCCCCCTCCCAACGGCTCAGTGAAGAGAAAAATATCGGTCGTCCCCTTGCGTTCATATTCATAATCATACCAGACGGGCTTTCCTGAACTTGCCGACAGGGGAATACGCACTTCTTTGTTAAATTGATGCAAGTCATTGATTTTGTGTGTTTTGTAAGAAGGAAGGTTTAGAATTTAACAATGCGCTTGAACGGATTGCGCTTTGTGTTGGTGTCCTGGAAACGCCTGCTATCTGGCTGGTTTGTGGGGCATGGTGAGGGTTGTTGCCTGTGGATCGCGCAACCGTTCAGCTTTGTGATCAATTGAATCGGCTGCTCATCCATACAAATCACCGGCTTTTCAGGATTATAGGGGAGGCAATAGACATTCAACCCCTCTTCCATTGGGGCGACAACCTAAAACTCCACCAGTGTATCCGCAAGCAAACGTCACGTCCACCTCGTCCGTCCTGTCGGCGGCTCTGAACATCGGAGCGCATCACGCTTGCCTCCTTCCGTCCATCAAGGAGTTTTTGCTTTGGCGGGTGTTCTCGTGTTTTCCGTCCTAACGCAGCCTGAAAACCTCGCTCAAGAAACCCGTTGGCGGAGGTTTATCACTGTATTGAGAGTTGTTGAAAATGCCTGAGCTATCTGCTTATCAGACCAATTCGACCCATTCACATCCGCTTTCAATAACATATTCGCGCTTGATTGTATAGGCTGCCGCTTTCCCCTTGGAAACCACCTCAGGCAACCTGCTCTGTTCCTCCTTCGTCTGCCGAACAATATATTTTTTCTTCATATCCAAACCTCTTCTCATACACGTTTCTCACCAATATCTCTACCGACAGGGTGATATTATAATGAGGCATTGGGATTGTCAAGCGACTACCAATTTTAATCTTGATAAAGCACTAACCACGTGTTTCAACACGTGGTGGAACAGATGTGGGCAGAGAGTCGTTGTATGAAAGGGAGGGGTTTTCATCCTGCGTAAGGTGAGTTATTATATGGCGTTGCATTCATCCATGCAAATCTTGCTCACAAACGCCCTGAATTTCTGGCCGCTTGAGCTATCAGAGAATGAGAAAAGAACAAGTATTATTCCAAGGCTTATAGAGTCTCAAAATAAGTTTATCAGCTTATTGAACATTGCCGATGCAACCCCTTTGCCTAAACGTTTTGCAAGCTCAGGCAGATTCATCGGCGAGAGCCATGTTCGGCAGGTCGAACCATCGTTTCCGGCCGGACATACTGGTCAAACTCCTCTTCCGTCACGTAGCCCAGGGCCACAGCTTCCTCTTTGAGGGTTGTGCCGTTCTCATGAGCGGCCTTTGCGATTTTGGCGGCCTTTTCATAGCCAATATGCGGCGTCAGCGCGGTCACCAGCATCAATGAGTTACGCAGGTTGTGCTCAATGACCGGTAGATTCGGTCGAATCCCCATCACGCAATTCGTCGTGAAAGACTTGAGGGCGTCACTCATGAGGCGGATGGACTGTAAAATATTGTAAATAATCACCGGCTTGAACACATTCAACTCAAAATTACCCTGACTGGCTGCAAATCCGATCGTGGCGTCATTGCCGAACACCTGACAGGCGACCATGGTAAGCGCTTCTGCCTGCGTCGGATTGACCTTGCCCGGCATGATTGAACTGCCCGGTTCGTTCGCCGGAATGATCAATTCGCCGATCCCACAGCGCGGGCCAGAGGCCAGCCAGCGGATGTCGTTGGCAATTTTCATCGCATTCGCGGCTAAGGCTTTGAGCGCGCCGCTTAACCCAACAAGCGCATCGTGGGAGGTCAGACCCTGAAAGAGGTTAGAGGCCGCATAAAATTCCGCGCCGGTAAGCTCCGAAACCATAAATGACACCCTCTCCGAAAACCCTGCCGGGGCATTCAGACCGGTTCCGACAGCGGTTCCTCCGATTGGCAGCGCCCGCACGTAGCGTACACTGTCCTGGATTTGGCGGGCGTTTGTCTCCAGCATAGCGACATACCCGCTGAATTCCTGCCCCAGAGTCAGGGGAGTGGCATCCTGCAAATGCGTTCTGCCGATTTTGATAATGTCTTGAAAGGCGGTAACTTTTTCCTGAAGGGTTTCCCGTAATGTGCGTATTGCCGGGAGGAGCCGATTTTCCACATCAAGTACCGCCGCAATGTGCATCGCCGTCGGGAACGTATCATTCGAGCTTTGCGACATGTTGACGTGATCGTTAGGGTGAACCTCTTCATCAATCAGCTGCATGGCGCGATTGGCGATCACTTCATTAAGGTTCATGTTTGTGTGGGTTCCGCTGCCAGTCTGCCAGACCGCTAAAGGAAATTCGTCCGAAAGTTTTCCATCCAAAATTTCGTCGCAGCTCATCACAATCGCGTCTGTGCGGGGTTCATCCAATTTGCCCAGGCGATGGTTGATCAGGGCCGTCGCTTTTTTCAGGATGGCAAAGGCCCGGATCACCTCAAGCGGCATCTGTTCAGTGCCGATCACAAATTGTTGCAGGCTGCGCTGGGTTTGCGCTCCCCACAGGCGTTCGGCCGGAACCTGAACTTCACCCATGGTATCTTTTTCAATTCTGTATTTCATCAGACGGAAAATCTACCGCAGAGACGCTAAGACGCTAAGAAAAAAATTATAAAAGTAACATTTTCCTCTCTTTTTTACATCTTTTAACGTAAACGTCTCTTCTTCGATGTGTTTTTTCTGCGACTCAGCGTCTCAGCGGTAGATTTTTACCCCTGATATTTATTGGTGATGGGCAGCCGGCGGTCAGGGCCAAAAGCTTTGGTGCTGACTTTCAGGGCTGGGGCTGCCTGCTGGCGTTTATATTCACTCCGATCAACCTTTCGGATGACATCGCGGACCATCTCCGGCTCATAGCCCTGGGCAATAATGTCGTCAATGCTCTTATCGTGTTCGATATAGGCTTGTAATATCCCATCCAGAATGTGATAATCCGGCAGGCTGTCGCTGTCTTTCTGGCCTTCCCTCAGTTCCGCTGACGGAGCTTTTTCAATCGTACTACGGGGAATCAGATCGCGACCGGCAAGGGTGTTGCGATATTCTGCTAACGCATAGACGGTGGTTTTCGGAACGTCTGAAATCACCCCCAAACCGCCGGCCATGTCGCCGTACAACGTGGCATAGCCCACGCTCACTTCCGATTTGTTGCCGGTCGTTAAGGTCAGATACCCGAATTTATTGGCAATCGCCATTAATACTGTGCCACGGCAGCGCGCCTGAATATTTTCTTCAGCCACGTCCGGCGGACGTCCTTCAAAGGCTTCTGCCAATTGTCCCACAAAAGAGTCATACATTGAGGTGATTGGCACTACACGATGTTGGATCCCCAGATTGTCGGCCAGAGCGTTGGCATCGTCAAGGCTTCCCTGCGACGAGTAAGGGCCAGGCATCAACACCCCGAGCACATTGTCCGGTCCCAGGGCGTCAGCCGCAATCGTGGCAACCATCGCGGAATCGATCCCGCCGCTTAATCCGATCACGACTTTTTTGAACCCGTTTTTTCGGGTATAATCGCGCAACCCTAACTTTAAGGCTTCATAAATCTCCTGACAACGGACCATGGCGTGAGAAATCGGCGGAACGTCAACACAATCTCCCTGCTCACTGAGCGGCAGCGACGACGACGCTGATTGTCCCGCCTGACGCCGGGGCTTTTTGGCAATCGGTTCCGCCGAAATCCGGGGACAAAGGGGGACGTTGTTCATTTTCATTTCCAAGACCGCTTTTCGCTGACGGGGATCATTTAATTTTGAGACTGAGACATCATCCAGATCAACATCGGCCACAATGAAATCTTCTTCAAACAGTTTTCCTTGTGCCAGGACTTCTCCGCTTTGACTGACGATTAATCCCCCGCCGTCAAAAATTAAACGGTCCTGCCCGCCAACAAGATTATTGTAGGCGACTACGACCACGCTGTCAGTCGCTCTGACCGCAATCATTTTTTCCCGATACTCCGGTTTTCCAACATAATAGGGGGACGCCGAGACATTAATAATCAGGTCGGCTCCACTCAACGCCTGCACCACCATCGGCCCGTCGGGATACCAAATATCTTCACAAATATTCACCCCAAAGACCACCTCGCCGATTTGATAAATGGGCTGAGTTTCTCCGGCCGCCTGAAAATACCGATTCTCATCAAACACCCCATAGTTTGGTAAATAGACTTTACGCTGTATCCCTAATAATGCCTGATTATGGATAACGGCGGCCGCATTATAAATATCATCATCCAGATCAACAAACCCGACAATCGCCGTGATGCCTTGACTTGCTTCAATGATCGTCTGCAGGTGCTGCCTGTTCTCAGCAAGAAATTGCGGTTTTAATAATAAATCTTGTGGGGGATAGCCTGTTAACGCGAGTTCCGGAAAGGTGACAATATCGGCCTCCTGCTCTTTGGCTCGATGAATCGAGTCAATAATTTTGACAGTATTCCCCTCCAAATCCCCTACAATCGCATTAATCTGCGCCATCACAATCCGTACTTGTCTCATCTCATCCTCCAATCCATGTAAAATGCAAGTGACGTGTGCAGTCCACTTTCATGTTCTGTGAAGGTGGACTGCACACGTCA
>Ga0256845_1001273_pt1 | contig 20586 bp, 17 predicted proteins | sample RiftiametaG_FD_189101 | JGI IMG/M metagenome (GOLD analysis project Ga0256845, IMG submission 189101) | Tube worm associated microbial communities from hydrothermal vent at the East Pacific Rise, Pacific Ocean - Riftia | ecosystem: Host-associated > Annelida > Integument > Unclassified ...
GTTTCACGTGGACGGGGCTGTTGAGTATGCCGGAATGACCCCTGAAAACTTCAGGATAAATATTGATGGAAAAAAGATGGTGCTTGAGAATATTGTGGACGAACTTAAAGTCACAGTGTCTTCTACCGTCAGGCTTTCAGGGAATCTGGAGCATCAGGAACTCGATGGAGAAATTTTTATCCATAATGCGTTATACACCAAGGAAGTTGACTTGCAAAGTTTTCTGAAAAATAGCAACCGGAACCTCTCGCTCGTGTCGCTCGATTCCACGGCCGACTCCCCGATGTTTATGCCTGAATTATTTTTAAAAATCCGGGCTCCCAAAAATATCCGTTTTAAAAACAAAATGGCAGACATCAATCTAAAGGCCGATTTGCTTGTCCAGGGGACAATCGCTGAGCCCCAAATCGGAGGGCGGGTCGAGATTTTAGACGGCAAAATCATGTTTGGTGATATTCGCTACGATATTCTGGGGGCTGTATTCGATTTCATTGATCCGCTGCGCTTAAATCCGGAAATGAATGTTCAGGTTGAAACCGTAATTCAGGAATATAAAGTCAGGTTGGGGATTGAAGGGAACCTGGATCAATTTTCCTTAGAGATGAGTTCAGATCCGTCGTTGTCTGATAGTGAAATCGCTCAGCTTATCGCTGTTGGCACCGGAGCGAAAACCAATGCCTATAATTTTGTCACGAAACCACTTCAGACCATGCTGGAAGGGCAATTGGAAAAAGCCTTTAACCTCGATCGCATCTCCGTGGATGTCGATCCCCTCCTGTCCGGCTCAAAAGATTCTGAGACCTCTCCGACACTCACAGTGGCAAAACGCTTTTTTGATGCCCTGATGCTCACGTACAAAACGTCTGTGGGAGGGGTTGAACGATCTCAACTCCTGGAAATGGAATATGAAATCTCCGATAATGTCTCGATCACTGCTCGAAGAAATGAACAAGGAGAATATGACACCAGCGTGACCTTTAAATTTAAATTTAAGTAACGACCATGGCCTTTAAAAGAACTGAAGCAATCGTGATTCGCACGTTTAACCTGCGGGAAGCTGATAAGATTATCACATTTTTTTCGCGGGACTATGGCAAAATTTCGGGAATTGCCAGGGGCATTCGGAGGATCCAGACAAAATATAGTGGGAAATTGGAGTTATTTACACGGGTGAATGTGATTTTCTTTCACAAAACAGACAATTTCCAGGGCAGCGAACGGCATCCCCTCCTCAACATTACTCAGGCTGATGTTGTTGAAGTTTTCCCTCAGTTGCATACCGACTTCAATCGAATCATTGCGGCATCTTATATGGCTGAATTGCTGAACCGGGCTCTTGAAGAATATGATAATTCTCATCGGCCGGTGTATGTGTTAATGTGTCATGCCTTACGACTTTTGACTACAACAGAGGATATACGCGCCGTACTTCCGGCGTTTGAAATCAAGCTGCTCGCTCATCTCGGGTATGCGCCCGTCCTCGATTATTGTACGAACTGTGGTAGGCGCAAAACATCATCCAGCGGCCATGCTCCTCTGCACCAGTCCCATGAGGCACTCCCCGGATTTCATTCAGCGACCGGAGGCATTCTCTGCCCTCGCTGTAAACTCATGAAAAGAGGCGCAGTTGAGGTTACTCATCAGGCTATTGGAGTGTTACAGCAATTTCTTCACACAGAGATTTCCCACATTGAGCATATCCCATTTTCTGTTGCGGTTCATCAGGAAATACGGGAAATTCTGAAGAGTTACATTCAGTATCATCTTGGAGTTACCCTGAAGACGGACAGTTTTGTGCAAAAGCTCCGGTCTGTCAACATCTCAAGATAGTTGATTCCGTGTTATGATCGCTTTATTGCGTACATTTAAAAAATAAGGAAACACATGGTAACGGCTGTCGGAATCTATGTGACATTTTACTTGGTATTAATGATAAATTACCATATTTTATCAAAATTAGTGATGTTTTACTCCATCGTTCTCCAGGTCTCTTCACAGAATTAGCGTTATATTCTCGTATTGTTACCCTCCTTTTTATTCCTTTGTTATAGCATTATTATCCCGAAATTACACCTGATTACGCCAAGATTTATAGCACGCGTGTGTAAGGAAGCGTTTTTCATGCTTCGGTGATAGATAAGATATATGTGTTACCAGAAGTAAGTTTTTGATAAATAATTTGATAATTTATCAAAAATTTACTTGACAAGAATTTTACCTCTCTTTTATATGAAAAAATTGTGAGCTGCTGCAGGAACGCTGTGGAATATCCAGATGTCACGCCCGGTTGTTCCTTTCTGCACGATCTGCGTTCGTGGGAATTATCAGAATAATGAGGTTAGAATCATATTTACATAAAGGGGGTTGCTGATGGCGGTCATGTTGAAAGACATTGCAGAAAAAGCACACGTCTCTCCTACAACGGTCTCCCTGGTGCTCAATCCTCAAAGTAAACACCGGATAAGCGACAAAACCAAACAACGGGTGCTGGAAGTCGCGAAAGACCTGGGGTATCGCCCCGAAGAAAAAAAGTCGCAGCCTCCCCAGAAGGCGATGATTTCAGACATTCCTCTTTCCATCGGGCTGGTGATTTCGAACATCACGAATCCATTTTTTACGGAATTAGCCCGCGTCATCGAGGATGTTGCCAGTTATTATGGCTATAGCATTATTTTGTGTAATACCCAGAAAAGCCTGGAAAAGGAATCTGAGTTTTTAGAAATTCTGGGACGCCGGAAAGTGAATGGGGTGATTATGGCTCCTGCCCACAGCCGGGAATCTAATCTGGAAAATTTTCTGAAACAGAATATCCCTCTTGTTTTTGTGGATCGATGTGCAGAACAAACTGAGGCGAGCGCTGTGCTCATTGATAATGTCAAAGGCGCGTATATGGCGGTGGACCACCTGCTCCGGCTTGGACATGCACGAATCGGGATTATTGCAGGACTGACATCGACCGGGGAAGACCGCCTGCAAGGGTATCTCAACGCCCTGAACGATCACCGGATTGCCATAGATGAGAGCCTGATTCAGGTCAATGATTTTTCGATTGAAAGCGGCAGGCAGGCGACAAACGCATTATTAGGGCTATCTCATCCTCCAACTGCTCTTTTTTCAAGCGCGGGACTCGTGACCGCCGGGGTGTTGCTTGAACTCAAGGAACAACAGATCAAGATTCCTGATGACCTCTCGTTCGTCAGTTTTGACGATCATATCTGGGTGCAGCTGATGGACCCTCCGCTCACAGTGGTGGCCCAGCCAATCGCTGAAATAGGGAAGGAAGCAACGCAATTGATGGTGCAATTGATTCAGGGGTGGCGGAAGATGAAACCTCAAAAAATTGTCCTGGAACCACAACTTATCATCAGAAAATCATGCGCCCAATATTCTGACTCATGAATGAGAGTGCCCAAAGGAGGTGATGCATTTGCCGGTTTGAGGCTTTCAGCAATAGGAAGAATCGTGCAGTATTTTCGTAATTTTGTCAACTTACGTCTGACATCTTACAAGAGTCGTGTATGTCGAAGTTTCTCCTTTGACACACGCACGTGATGAACAGTGAGGGACTGTTAACCCTGACAGTAGTTGAAACCCTGCCAGGTTTCGGTTCCGTCCTAACGGTATAACATTTTACAGGAGGACACATTATGAAAAAGTTGTTGAGCATAGTCTTGCTAGTCATGCTGGTTGTTGTTGCGACCACGTCTTTCGCCGCCGACAAGAAGGTGACACTGCGTATCTGGGAATGGATATCAAGCCAGGGGGAAGGTCCGATCTACAAACAGGCCATTGAGTCGTATATGCAAGAACATCCCAATGTCAAGATCGAGATGCTGACAAATCCCTGGAATCAGGCCCATGACAAAATCCTGATTATGAGCCAGGCAAATCAAATGCCGGATATTATCGGCGTGAACAGAAACTGGCTGATGGAGTTTGTCTCAATGGATCTCATTGAAGATTTGACGCCTTACGTGGAACAGGTGCCTGGAATGAGAGAGAAATTTTATGAGCCACTGCGGGGTGAAATGGATGGGAAAGTCTATATCCTGCCGTACAGTGGTGGTAATGCTGCGCTGGTGATCAATAAAAAGGTGTTCGCAGAAATGGGACTGACGCCACCCACCACTCTTGATGAATTTGTGGCAGTCAGCAAAAAATTATCAAATGCAGATGAAGGAAAATATGCGACCCAGTTTGGGCTGGCAGAAAAGAATGCGACCGGCGCCAATGTGTGTAACATCGGCCCGATCCTCTATTCATTCGGCGGGAAATATGTGGAAAATAGAAAGGCTGCGTTTAACAGCCCGGAAGGGGTACAAGCCTTGCAGTGGATGATCGATCTTGAGAAGCAAAAACTCGCCGGACCCGGCTCGATTACGGTCGATGCCAGAGGAATGCGCGAACGATTTGCCGGCGGGCAGGCATTTATGACCTTTGATGGCTCCTGGGGAACGCCGTTTTACAATAAATATCCCGAAGTCGAATTTGAAGTCGTCAAAATGCCGAAAGGCAAAGAAGTCGGAACCGTGGTGAACATCATGTGTTGGGGAATTTCGAAAAGCAGCGAGCAGAAAGAAGCGGCCTGGGATTTGCTGAAATATCTGATGAACGATGAAAATCTTCTCAAATTGTTCAAAGAAGCAAACGTAATGCCGACAATGCCGAAATACGGTGAATTACCCGAATTTCAGGAGAAATATAAAGGGTTCCTTGACACCTTAGCTGAGTCGAAAAATTATTTCCAAACCGGTTCGGTTCCCCAGGAATCCCAGTTGTATAAAATTGTAACTCAGGCCTATCATGAGGCATTTCTTGGGAAAAAGAGTCCCCAGCAGGCTTTGGATGATGCGGCCAAAAAGTATAACGCGATTCTCGAAGAATTCTATGCTGAATAGTCTTGCAGGATGACAGGATTTTCCTCTGACAGGATTTGATATCCTGCCAGAGGAAAATCAAACACCGTCTGTGTTTTCCTTTTACACAATGCGTCAATGAGTTATTGCCTGGAAATGAAAATATGAAATTCGTGACAAAAATCCGGAAGTCGGGGATATTGTATATCCTCCCCATGCTCCTTTTTCTGTTGGCGACGACATTCCTGCCAATCCTCTATGTTGTGGTGATGAGTTTTTTTAAAAACTATTTGCCGCTCAAGAAATTCTATTTCCTCTTCTTCCGAAACTATGAAACGGCTTTGACAAATCCTGATTTTTTAATTTCCCTGCGGAATACGGTGGTATATGTATTTTTCAGCGTGTTCTTCCACATCACAGTTGCTCTGGCGATTGCTGTCTTCCTTGATCAGCGTCAGGGAAAAGTTGTTGTATTTGCGAAAACTCTCAGAACGATTTTTATTGTGCCCTGGCTGATTTCATGGGCGGTCGCGGCGTCATTCTGGATGCTCATTCTCGATCCTGCCGGAGTGCTCAACGCGTATGCGATGAAACTGGGGATTTTACACGAGCAGATGTCCTGGTTTGGAGAACCGAATTATGCGATGGGCTGGGTGATATTAATTACGGTGTGGAAAGCATTCCCGTTTTTTATGATGCTGATCTATGCCGCTCTGAGTACTGTGCCAAACGAGTTGTATGAGGCGGCTGCCATTGATGGGGCCTCAACCTGGGAAAAATTTTATCATGTCACCTTTAAAACGATCCTGCCAACGATTCTCACCTTAGCTGTGCTGGATATTATCTGGTCAATCCGACAATATGACATCATTATGCTGACAACCGCCGGAGGCCCGTTAATGAGCACCAGAACGTTAACACTTCAGGTATATTTTACTGCATTTGAAAATTTGAAATTTGGTCTTGCCTCAGCCGAGGGGATGCTGTTGATGCTGCTCTCAATGATCATGGCAATTCTGTATGTAAATCTCTATGCGAAAACTGAGTTGTAATCCAGGAAGGATCGTAGCATGAAAACACGTACGAAAGATATATTGTGGATTGCCGGGGCAATCTGCTTGTTGTTTCTCATCTTTTTCCCGATTTATTGGATGCTCATCTCTTCACTGCGTCCGAACGTTGAGATCTTTCATTTTCCGCCAAAGCTCTTTCCGGAAAAATTGACTTTAGAAGCCTACCGAATTCTTTTCTCTGAACCGCAAGTGGGCAGAGCGCTCTTCAATACAGTCCTGGTTTCTGCGGGGACAACGCTTCTTTCACTTTCTATCGCTACTTTCGGGGCCTTCGGCATTTCCCGTTTCAGGTTTTTTGGGAGGAAATCACTCCAATTCTATATTCTGGTGACCCAAATGCTGCCGGTCATCCTCCTCTCAATCCCATTTTTTACGATCTTTACAAAACTGGGTTTATATGATACCCGGATAGGGCTTGTGTTCGCGTATACCTCGTTCACCATCCCATTTTGCGCTCTTACGATGGTTGGTTTCTACAATAGCATCCCGGTCTCCCTTGAGGAATCCGCGCTTATCGACGGCTGTACCCGCCTGGAAGCCTTTCTTCGGATTGTATTTCCGCTCTCGAAACCAGGATTTGTGGCCACAGGGTTTTTTGCGTTTGTCACCGCCTGGAATGAGTATCTCTTGCCGGTCGTCTTAACCACGTCGCCGAAATCGCAAATGCTCGTGGTTGAGATCGGCAGTAAAATCGGCCAATATGATATTAAATGGAATGAACTCATGGCGCTCAGCGTCTTGTCTTCAATTCCATTGATGATCATTTATGCGTTTGTACAAAAGGCGTTTGTGCGAGGCATGACAGCTGGCGCGGTAAAAATGTAACTGACAGCCATCCCTATCCGATGGCTCCGATGGGGACGGCCTTGTTCTTTGAATCAATATACTGAACCCTGTCATTCAGACAGATGACAGCCCCTTCACCGCGCTGCATCTTAAAGCGGTCTAACAGGGAAAAATGTCTGACCCATGAATGCCTGACCGTAGCGCCGCGTTTGATTTCAATGGGATAGATCGTGTGATCGCGGACAATCAACAGGTCGATTTCATGGCCGTCTTTATCACGATAATAATAGAGTTGGGGGTGTTCACCGTGAAACCACCAACTTTTCAAGATTTCTGTGATCGCAAAGGTTTCCAGAATCGCTCCGCTCATCGCTCCTGCCTGAAGGGGTTGAGCAGAAGTCCACTCCGTGAGAAATGCGCACAGACCGGTATCCATAAAATAGAGTTTTGGGGTTTTAATCAGACGTTTGGTCAGGTTGCTATGATATGGAGGTAATAAAAAAACCTGAAAACTGCTTACTAATAACGATAACCAGTTTTTGGCCGTGTTCACGCTAATATCAACGTCACGGGCGAGGTTCGAATAGTTGAGTAATTGCCCGGTTCGGGCTGCACAGGCTTTCACAAAGCGGGTAAAATAATCCAGGTTCCCAACCTGTGACAGTTCCCGTATATCCCGTTGTAAATATGTCTGGAGATAGGAATTATAAAAGAGACGTGTATCCAGAGTCTCTTCGACGATGGTGACGGGAAACGAACCGGTCCAAATGTCGGCATACAGTTGGTGAATATCAGTTGCATATCCTTGCCGGAGAAATGGGGTTGCCCCTGCGAGAAAAGGAATGCTCTGTTTGGGGACTCGGTACCGTTCTTTTTGAGAAAATCCCAACAGATTGATAATCGCCACGCGCCCGGCCAGACTTTCTGTGATGCCCTTCATCATCTGATATTGCTGGGAGCCGGTCAGCCAAAAATCCCCTTTGCTCTTTGTTTCATCCACCTCCATTTTTATGTAGGGCAACAGTTGCGGAGCATATTGGATTTCATCAATCAGGAGCGGAGGGGGGAATTGCTTGAAAAATAGCACGGGGTCACGTTGGGCTAATTCCCGTACTGATAAATCATCTAACGTGATATAGGTTCGTCCCAGTTCGCAGAGAAAACGCAGCAGGGTCGTTTTCCCGGCTTGTCGTGGCCCTGTTACCAGGAGAACCGGAAAGTGCTGGGAAATTTCTGTTAATTTTTTTTTCTAGTATTCGATGGAAATACATGGCGTTCATCTCCGGCTGATTTATTATGTCATTCATATATTAGCCGGTAAGCATTGTCAATGAATATTTTTTTGCCCATAAGTTTACGTGACTGTTCATAAAATCCAGAACTGAGAACTGTCTGGGAAAATGGGAAAAATAGTTTGACAGAACAGCACGTCAGTTTGTCTTTGTGTTTTTGCGCCTTTGTGGCGTAACCCGAGTAAATCTACGAAAATATTCGCTAAAAATTCAGAAAAGGAGGGAACGATGAGTCACCCGAATATTATTTTTATTATGGCCGACGACATGGGCTATGGGGATTTGAGTTGTTACGGCGCGACGAAAATTCACACGCCAAACATGGATCGGATTGCGAAAGAAGGAATCCGGTTTACAGATGCCCATTCGTCCTCAGCAGTCTGTACGCCCAGCCGCTACAGTGTCCTGACCGGCAGGTATTGCTGGCGTACCGCCAGAAAACGCGGTGTTGGCGGCGGTTTCTCATTGCCGTTGATCGATCCGTCACGGATGACAGTGGCCTCATTGCTCAAAGAGCAGGGCTATGCAACGGCCGCTGTCGGCAAGTGGCATGTTGGCCTGGAATGGCAACTGAAAGATGAGGGACAATCTGAGCCGGATGACGTCGAAGATTCGAGGCTGCGGCATCGACTGGGAATGGAGACGCTCAGTACAGGCCGCATCTTTGATACTGAATCCTGGGACGATCTGGGAGGGGTGGATTATAGCAAACCGATTTTGGGTGGGCCGACAACGTTAGGCTTTGACTACTTTTTCGGCATCACTGGTTCATTAGATATGCCGCCCTACTGTTTTATCGAAAACGACCGGACTGTCGGAATTCCGAATGTAGAAAAATCGCCCTATAATCCGCAGCAGAAAAAAGGCAGCATGACGCCCGGATGGAAAGATGAAGAGGTTGATGTCAACTTTGCCCAAAAAGCCGTGGAATTTATCGAGGAGCATCACACAAACGATCCGGATCAGCCGTTTTTTCTGTATCTGACTCCTTCGGCTCCCCATCGTCCCTGTATGCCTCCTGAATTTTTGAAGGGAAAAAGCCAGGCCGGTCCTCGCGGCGACATGGTGATGATGGTGGATTGGGTGGTCGGCCAGGTTCTTGACACGCTGGATCGACTGGATTTAACTGACGATACTCTTATTATCGTCACCAGCGATAATGGGGCGCGTCCTGCCGATGTGGATGGGAACACTCACGGTCACAAGTCTTGCGGCGATCTGCGCGGATTTAAAGCTGACATCTGGGACGGCGGTCATCGCGAACCTTTTGTCGCTCGCTGGCCAAAACAGATTAAAGCTGGATCAGTTTCAGGGGACACGATCTGTTTGTCGGACTTGATGGCGACGTGCGCGGCAATTGTGGAGAGCGACCTACCAGAACATGCGGCTGAAGATTCCTGCAATATGCTGCCGGCATTGTTGGGGCAACCGGGAAAATCGCCAAGGCGTGAAGCAATTGTCCACCATTCCCTGGATGGCATGTTTTCCATCCGGGCAGGAAAATGGAAATTGATTTTAGGGCGGGGCTCCGGCGGTTTTAGCGATCCGATACGCCTTATTCCTGCACCCGGCAAAGCCAAAGGTCAACTCTATGACATGGACAATGATACGGCTGAAACCGTCAACCTGTGGGACGAACATCCGGACATTGTCGAACGGCTGACACAGCTCCTCGCACAATATAAGGAGACCGGGAGGAGTCGCTGAGCGTATTGTTGATCACAGAGCCATGTGTCGAACTCTCTGGTTCGACACATGGCCATGACGGAAAATATTCAAAAAAGACATTCAATCAGAATGTACGAATCGACCTTTCAGTTCCTTTTTGCTCGGCTGACACGTAGCCGCTGTAAATGGTGGAAATCACATCCCCTGCCAGCGACAGATCGCTTTCCAGTCGTTCGCCATACACGATTGTGTGGTAAAAGGCCTCTAATTCCTGGGGATAGCCGGTAATCCAGTCTTCATCAGGAAACGGATTCGACCAGCCTTGCTTTGTGCCGATTTTTTCAACCGTATAAATGTCGTGGAAATAGTTCTCGACCGGATTATAGGTTTGCATGACATTGCTGGGATTGATGTTGCAGATCGTGCGGTGATTGTTGGCCGCGATTTCAATCCAGTTGTGAATTCCGCCCAGAATAATTTCGGAGGCGAAGATTGTGGCGATTGTGCCGTCGTCAAACTGCACGTGCAGCATCGAAAAATCTTCAATGTCCTGATAATTCTGGCGCAGATGTCCGCCGGTATTCTGAAAGTTCTCCAGACGTGTCAAGGCATGCGTACGGGCGGAAATTGTCGCCGGGCGGATCGCGTTGCCGTCACGGGCCAACCCCTCAACCCGTTTGAGGTAGAGGGCAGCGGTTAAAGGGTGGCAGCCTTTGCCAATCGCCGAGCCTCCGCCGGAATATTTCCATATCCCGTAAAAAGGTGAGTGGGAACCGGAGTGTGCCTCTTCACCATGCATCCAGAGAATCTGCGCCCCGGTTTTCTCGATAATTTCCCGTTCTTTTTGAATTGATGGAGCATACACCCAGTTTTCAGCGTAACAGACTCTGGCTTTGCTCGCTTTCTCGGCATCAATCAGACGCTGAATCTTCTGGTAGACTGGTTCCAGCGCATCTTTTTTGGAAAATGCGTCGCCGCTGAATGCCTCTGTCCCATCGCCAAAATACCCGGTAAGAGGCTTCTCGATAATCGCGAATTTATCGCGTTGGAGGGCTTCAATCCCAATTTCGACGTGGTTGTGCGGCGGGGTACAGACATGCACAACATCACAGGCATCAAGCAATTCATCAAGATGCCGAAACGCCTGAATTTTTCGGTCGTCAGCGAAGGCGTTCCTCTTTTCAGGGGTTGTTGAAAAAACTCCAACAACCTCAATGTCTATGCCATGTATTTTTTTTAATGATTCAAAGTGGAACTTTGCGGCAAATCCAGAGCCAACAAATCCCGCGCGAATATGTGGTTTTTTCATAAGTCTCCTCCCATATAAAGTGTTAAACAGTGTTATGCCACAAAGACACGAAGTCACGAAGACTACAGGGATCATGAAGTACGTTGAGCGTGTCAAGACGAAGGCTGCGCTTCCACAACCCGCAACGCGTTTCGTCGTTGAGTCAACATACTTCTCCGGGTCTCACTTTATCGTAAGAAAGCTTACATTATAAAACAAGCATCTCTGTCAACAAAATTTCAGTGAAAGACGTTTTTGGAGAGGCTCTCCCTCATAAATCGTGATATTTCAGGAGTTATACCATACAAAAATGTATTTTTTTTGAACGTAAATTTCACGAAATTGTTGTTGACAAAAAGTACGTAATCGTTCTGAAAAAAATGATGTCATTATCGAAATTATCGACATGCACAAAGGGCGGATTGTTGTTGATGGGATCGAACTCAATAACGATGTAAAAAATATCGCCATTTATACCCCAAACATCCACCGCAGAGACGCAGAGACGCAGAGACGCAGAGAAAACAAGGGAGTGAAAACAACAAAAGACACAAAAGACACGAAAATCCATTTCACGGTCTTGATTTCCCTTGTCATTGGAACTCTGCGTCTTTGCGTCTCTGCGGTGATCTTTTCATGAAATATAATTTTGATGCAATCGTAAACCGTCGGCACACCAACAGCTATAAATGGGATATGGCTGAGAAGGTGGTCGGCGAAAAAGACGTGCTGCCCTTGTGGGTTGCTGACATGGATTTTCAGGCTCCGCCGCCGGTTCTTGAAGCGATTCAGCAACGGATTGAGCATGGTGTGCTGGGCTATACAATTATTCCGGATTCCTGTTATGAAGCGATTATCGCATGGATGAAAAAACGCCATGGCTGGGAGGTTCAACAGGAATGGATCGTGTTTACCTCTGGTGTGGTTCCCGCGTTTTATTGGGCCGTCAAAGCTTACACCCAGCCCGGTGACAGTATTATCATCCAGCCTCCGGTCTATTATCCATTTTTTAAGGCCGTCACGAAAAATGGCCGTCAGCTCTGTGAAAACCAGTTGCAATACGTCAATGGACGGTATGAAATTGATTTTGACGAATTAGAACGCCAATTTACTTCCCGCACCAAGCTGTTTATCTTGTGCAGTCCTCATAATCCGGTCGGGAGAGTCTGGACGCAGGCAGAACTCCTGCGTTTGGCGGAGTTGTGTCTGAAACACAAGGTTATTCTGTGTTCCGATGAAATTCATGAGGACCTTATCTTTCGCGGCCATCGCCACATCCCGACGGCCATGCTGGACGATGAGATCGCTCAGAATACCGTCACCTGCACGGCAGCGAACAAAACCTTCAATATCGCCGGGCTGACGACTGGTTTTATGATTATTCCGAATCAGCAGCGGAGAAGTGAATTTATTCAGGCCAGAGACCGGCTTGGGATCGATACGTTCAATCTGTTTGGCCTGCTGGCTACGGAAGCCGCTTATCAACATGGGGAAGAATGGCTTGAGCAGCTTTTGAAATATCTTCAGGGAAATCTGGAATATGTGCTGCGGTTTTTTGAAGAACGTATCCCTCAGATCAAGGTCGTAAAACCGGAGGGCTGCTACCTGGCCTGGTTGGATTGTCGAGGACTCCGCCTGAGTGATCGCGAGCTCAAAGATTTTATGGTGAAACGCGCTAAAGTCTGGTTGAACGATGGGCCAATTTTCGGCAAAGCCGGTTCCGGCTTTCAACGCCTAAATTTTGCCTGTCCCCGCTCATTATTACAAGAGGCCCTGGAACGTATTGAACAGGCCATTCATTCTTGAATATACAGGAGTGCGGAAGCGACGCTTTCGCACTCCTGACAGCGTTTGTAGTTTGTCATTCGTTGAAAACATCCACACGACACACACCTTGCTGGAGTAAATAATGTTTCGGGGAGTTATACTACCGAAGAACGTCTCAGGACGGCTGTATCTGCACAGTATGCCAGGGCGGTATGAGGCCTGGAGTCATTTTATTGCTGAAGCAGGACGCTACAACGTCGATTTTATCGTGTGTCTTGCTCCTCAAGATGAAATTGAGAAGAAATCCCCATCTTATGCAAACGCTGTCAGGCACGGCGAACTCAATTTCCCGATGGAATGTTTTCCTGTCCCGGACTATGAAGTGCCACATGATCGGGAGGAATACGCCGTATTTGTCAGGCGCATCGCAGAGTTGGTGCGCTCCGGTTATACGATTTTGGTACATTGTAGTGCTGGCATCGGTCGGACGGGCACCTTTGCCATTTGTTTGCTGCTTGCTTTGAGTTTAGACCGGATGGGAGCTGAGAAAACGGTCTGCAGCGCCGGTTCCCATCCGGAGACGAACGAACAGAAAGAGATGGTAAGCTGGTACAAAAAGAAGTTCCATACCGCCTCCTGAGCGTTTCGCAACTGATGTCACCTGTGTTCCGCTCCGACAGCGCAGATGAAACAGACCGTTATGGCTTTGGCTCAAGTTTCATTGAAAGGGTGGCGTTCGCCTCTCCACCATAATCGTCGTAGGTAATCGTGACATTAACCAGAACGACGTCCGGGCAGACATTCAATGAACAGACCGTCTCCGTTCGGATGGCTGAAATTTGTCCGATCGCATTGGTAGGGAAATCGTCTAACTGCGTTTTCCATACTCCCAGATCGTGACGAACAGGGTTGCCGTCAGAAGGTGTGAGCGAGGTAGTTAACCCATGATAGCGTGTCGCATCATAGGGGCTTGACACGATCATTTCCATCATCGCCTGCGCCAGGTTGGTCGCCAGCGTTTTGTTCCGGGCCTGGCGAATTTCCACGAGAATGTGGGAATATATGGAGAACATGCTCATGATCGCCGTACTCAGAATAACCGTTGAAATAAGGAGCTCGATGAGTGTAAATCCTCCTGCCGCGTTCATCTGCCGGGACATGTTTTCTTTGCCTTCTTTCATATAAACGACGTTACCTTTACCCTGGTCAGGCCAAAGGAGTAACTTCTCCTTCCCTCTCAGGGAGGTTGGCTCAATCTCTCACCCTGCCCCTCAATGTTGTTGACTTTAAGGAATACGGAAAGAGGGAAGCTTTTCCCCTCTCCCCCGGCCTCTCTCCTGCGAGGAGAGGGGAGTTCTGCCCCCTTTCCTGGCAGGGAAAAGGGTTGGGGTGAGGTTCTTTTCCCAACCTGGAGTCAACAGTATTGGGGCCAGGGGGGGCAACATCTTACTCAAGAATAAAGCGTTCTACCGTGCTTTGCATCTCTTCTGCCAGGCGATCAAGTTCTCTGGCCGATGCGCTGGTATTTATACTGCCGCCTTTGGCTGACTGTGCAATATGAAAGAATGTGTGCATCTTGTCAAATAATTCGCCTGTTGATGCTTTTTGCTCTTCTGCGGTCCGGGCGATGTCTCTGGCATAGTTGACCGTATCGTCCAACATCTTGAGGACGATGTCAAGATGATCCTGTGTGCGTTTGACACTTTGCAGTCCCCGCTCGACTTTTTCTTTTTCACGGCTTTCTATCTCTGCCGAGCGGGTCGCCGCTTCCTGCATATCCTGAGTAATTGTTCGAATATTATCAGTGGCCACTCCGACACTGTCTGCCAGATTCCGGATTTCATCTGCCACGACCGAGAAGCCTTTTCCCGCTTTTCCCGCTCGGGCGGCCTCAATGGTGGCATTGAAGGCAATAAGCTTCGTATTGGCCGTAATTTCTTCGATAATCGTGACGATTTCCGTGATTTGTCGTGCTTTCTGGATGAGGATATTAATTTGCTGCACCCCTTCACGGGTAATCTCATCGACTTCGTTCATTTCGGTCACCAGGTCTTCGACCTCCTCAACCCCTTTGACGGTGTTTTTTAAGGTGTATTCAGCATTTGCCAGAACCGTTCCGGTTTTTTCCGAAATGTGATCGGAGAGTTGTTTGAATTCATCAACCCCAACCCGAGCTTCTTCCACGGACACCATCAATTCCTCTGCTGTCCCAAGTTGTGATTTCGCCACAGTGACAATTTTTTCGGTTGATGCTGTCACTCGTAATCCTGCTCCCTGAATCTCCTTGGTGAGTTGTAACAGGTGATCGACCATTTGGTTGAAGACTTCCCCAAGTTCGCCAATTTCGTCAGAGCTTCGGACAAGCACCCGTTGAGTTAAATCTTGCTCCCGGATAATCGTTCTCATTTTGGTAATAACCGCTCGGATACGGCTAAATAAACTTGACAGGAGGTAGTAGACTAAAATAACAAGGACACAGAGACCGATAGCGCACGCCAGCAATGAGGCACTCAGTGATTCTTTTCGGTACTGGTGAATACTCTCGAATGTGAAGGTGAGTTGCAGTGCCCCGATGACGGTATCATTGTCAAGTTGAATTGGATAAAGTAAACTGAGAACAGGCTGATTGTCGACGAACTCATCTTGAAACAGGGGTTGCCGTTCATGATAGATTTTTTGGTAACGGTCAGAAGATAATTCCGGCATCAGAATTTTTTTAAATTCTGATGAGAAATGCAGTCGTCCGGCGCGGTTGTACACGGCAATTCCGTAGACATCTTCCAGACGTAACAAATGTCGGGATATCTTGTTAAACCGGGCATTATCATCTGTTTGAAGCTCTGTGCCAAGTTCATAGGCTATTCCGCCAGCGATTTTCAGCATTGTGGAGCGCATGAATGTTTGCAGCCTGAGAGGTTGAATAACCCAGAAGACCACAAAGGCAATCGCAAGTACCAGAATAATCAATACGGAAGACACATAGGTGATAATTTTTGTTTTTAACTTCATAGGATTCTCTTTGTTAGAGCACGATACTCAATATTACGGACGATGGCAGCATGGCGTTTTCCCGGGGATAAACATCCCTCGACTTCCCTCACCTGGAAGTTGAGCTATACGCTTTATGTCTCTGTTTTCTGCGGTGTAATTCTTTAAATGGGAACATTATAGTTTTGACATAACCTTGTCGAAATAGTATAAGAAGGAAGATATATATTTGCAGGGAAGGGATGCAAGTTAATTTTTCCTTTTTCAAGAAAAAATGTCACGGTGCGAAGAAAATAAAGTATTTCATCTCCTCTGTTCTCAATATCCATGTTATGCGGATTTTTCTGGAGACCCGATGGCAAACCGATTCATGCAGCTGGTTGGTGGTTATGGACACTCATCACTCATTACGGTCAGACCCTCCGTTTGATCTTGTGGTTACCGGAGGAGGAACCGGGGGGCACGTTTATCCCGGGATATCCGTTGCAAAAGAAGTCAGACGACGGCTTCCTTCATCATCGATTCTGTTTATCGGGACCCAGAGAGGATTAGAGTCGAAAATTGTCCCCTCAGAAGGTTTTGCGTTTGAAGCAGTTGATGTTCAGGGAGTTGTCAGTAAGGGGATGGTGCAACAACTCAAAGCGCTCTGGAAGCTTCCTTTTGCTGTGCGGCGGGCCAAAAAATATCTCAAAGAGTTCCGGCCCCATGTCGTGTTTGGAACCGGAGGATATGTCTCTGTTCCTGCTCTGTATGCGGCCTATCTTTTGCATATTCCAACCGTGACGCTGGAACCGAATCGGCGTCCCGGCCTGGCGAATAAACTGTTAAGTAAATCGGTCGATCGGATTGCGATCTGTTTTGAGGAAAGTGCCGCTGCCTTTCCTGCCGAAAAGATCGTGTTCACCGGAAACCCGATCCGCAAAGAATTTACGGTGATCGGCAGAATTCCCCCCCCTGATAAGGGGACGAAGTGCAATATTCTTGTTGTCGGAGGCAGCCTTGGGGCTGGAAGCCTCAACCAAGCGATGATTGAGGCGCTTGATGACTTGACTGGCTATCGGGACCATCTTGTGTTCACCCATCAAACGGGAGCTTCGGGGTATGAAGACATCAAAGCCGGCTATGAGCAAAAAGGGTTTCGTGCAGAGGTTGTGCCGTATATTGAGAACATCCCTAAAATGTATGCAAAATCGCATCTCATCATCTGCCGAGCCGGAGCCTCTACGGTCGCTGAATTGCAGGCCAGCCATCGGCCGGCAATTCTTGTTCCCTATCCACATGGGGATCGACATCAGGAATTTAATGCACAAGCGCTGGTTGATAAAGGTCTTGCCAAAATGATCTTACAGAAGTATCTTTCCGGTAAAACCCTGGCCGATGCCATTCTCCAATGTCTGTTTCACCCTGATGCTGTTGCCCAGGTATGGTCTAATACTCATGAGATGGATGAAAAGTCTGCTGCTGAAAAAATTGTTGACGTGTGTTCGGAACTTGCACAGATTTGGAAGCATTCTCATGCAAAGATGCCGGCATAACACGGCTGTGCTGGTATGATAGACCTTAATCATTATTCTCAGCCTGAGAAAGATTCGTTATAAATGCCCTCCGCCCCCAAAAAGCCTCGTGAGACAAAAGCCCAACTGATTCAGCGATACAATGCCCTGCTCGCCCGTCATAAAACCCTGACGAAAGAAAATGCGCTTTTACGGGAAGATGTTGAAGATTTCAACCGGAAACTCCTTGAGTGTGAACGAGAACTGGAGCAACGACAACAACGGGATGCCGATTTGTGTGCGCTTTTGCAACAAATGCGGGACGAAGAAGCCCGACTTCCCCTCCGACAGGGCAGGTCTGTTGTGCGGGAACAATGGGCGCAGGAATGTTTGCTTCTGGCAGATGAACTGCAGCTTCAGGTCACGCCTGAGACGCCTGCCCAGGAAATTGTGACCCTTAACACCTGGTTAGTCACCACCAACCGGTTTGTCGATAAAGTGGTTGGCGATTACATCCGCCATCGGGATCGCGTTTTGGTGATCCGCGATTATGAGATGGTCAAACAATGGATTTCAATCGGGATCATCCCGGATATTATCGTGACAGGGGCGTATGATTTTGGGCTGGATGATCCGGAACACACCAAATTTTTAACATTTCTCGAACATGCGTTTACGAATGCTCAGAAACAGTCATTGTCCCATGAACTGTATATTATCACCCTGTCGTCCAATATGTGGGAGCAGCCGAATTTTACCACCCATCATGCTCGATACAGCATCCGGCATGAGTTTATTTCAAAATTCCAGGGATTGAACATGACGTTCTCAGAAATACGGTTCTTTCTTGAGATGCGCCGATGTCAGCCGGATATCATGCAAGCAGACCATGCGGGCACCATCCTCGCGTTTGATGATGTTGCCGAGGTGATCATTGACGTTCAGCTTGATCAAAAAACCGGCGTCCTGGTGGTCTTGAGTGACGAACAGCCGTTAAAGACGCGCTGGGTATTCCACATGTTTTTCCTGTCCGGGAAAATGGTAAAAATTGAGCATACTTTGGGGACATCGGTCGTCTTTTCTACGAAAACGGATGAAGAGCCGCTTGAAAAAATTACGGCCCTTTTCTCTTATGAGGCAGCGTATGACCGGAATTCTCCGAAATACGTCTACTTTTTCCTTTTGCACCAGCTTGCGGTGCTGCACGAACTCCGGCAGCAGTCCATTGCGCCTTTTCCGTTATGAGCCATCTTCTTGCTGCGCTTCTGGTTCTTGCCCTTCAAACTCTTCGCGCGTGATAAAATGGCCGTTTTGAATAGATTTAGAGAGGAGGTGCTTTTGTTGATCAAACTCTAAGTCAACGATCAACATATTCCGGCACCGTCCCCCGATGAGTTCTTTGTGTGACCGATAGGCTGATCCGTTGTCAGCGTATGTCGCCATGAGATCATGTTGTTTATCGATGCGATTACGAAATTTTTCCTGACAGGTGTCACATTGCGAATAAATAAAAATCGCGTCAGAGGTTTCGTCGTTCCAGGTTTTTTGTGATCCTCCTGAGAATAGTTTTTTCCAAAATCCCATACCTTTTCTCTCCGTTGAACATAACCACTCATTTTCATTGTTATAGGTGAGCGGCTGTATTCATACGAACTCCTATGTAAAGTGTCATTGAGTTTGTCATGCTTGAAACAGAAATCATGATTGCTGCAAAGACGCCAGTCACAAAGATTTGTTTATGAGAGCAGCAAAATATTTTCAGAAACATGGAGCACAACTCTCGCAGTCAGAGCGTTATGCGAAGACTTCTGGCAGGCGTTTAAACTTTCACCCCAATGCACGACTGTTGAGGGAATCCCCTCTGGAGTACACACGTGAGTGTGCGTATCGCACGCTGAAGCGTGCACTCCTCCTCCTCACGTATAGCGTGTGAAAGAACACTACCTCATTCTCCTTCGAGAAAGAGTTTGTCAAACAAAAAGCTATAATCATGATAAAACTCAGAAGTCCCGACGTATAAATCGGTCATATGTATGGCGTGGCTGAAGATTTTGTCATACGTTAAGAAACGTTGTTTCCCGATATTTTGAACTTGACAAGTCGTGAAAGCCGGCAATGACGATAAACAATCTGCATTATTGAGTAAACACTGAGCACTAAATACTGAGTTCTGAAGACTGAACAAGAGGAGATAAGGAGTGTTGCATGAATTTTGACCTGACGTCCTTATGGTTGACACTGCGTATTGCCTCACTTGCCACGCTTTTTGCATTTCTCGCAGGGGTTATTGTCGCCTTTATCCTTTCTCACGGGAAATTCCGGGGACGAGACATCCTTGATGCTGTGTTAGCCCTGCCGCTTGTGCTGCCTCCAACGGTTTTAGGATACTATTTGATTGTGCTGCTGGGGCGGAACGGATGGTTAGGACACTGGTTGTACGAAACATTTGGGATTTCCCTGATTTTCACCTGGCAGGGCGGGGTCGTGGCGTGTAGTATCGTTTGTTTGCCAATGATTTTTAAATCAGCCCGGGCCGCCTTTGAAGAAGTTGACCCGAATTATGAACATGCTGCCCGCACCCTGGGACTGTCAGAACTGGAAATTTTTTTCCGGGTCTCCTTTCCCCTGGCATGGCGTGGGATTCTGGCGGGGACGATGTTAGCGTTTGCCAGAGCAATGGGGGAATTCGGCGCAACCCTAATGATTGCCGGAAACTTGCCGGGCAAAACCCAAACCCTGTCGATGGCGGTATATGACGCCGTACAAGCCGGAAATGATAATTTAGCGACGGTCCTGGTGTTAATCACGTCGTTGGTGTGTGTAAGCATTCTCTTCTGCTCGGGCAAGCTTTTAAAGAAGGAGACAAAATGACCAGAATAACACTGTGGAAAACTCTTGTCGTCACACTTCTGTGCATGGTGGGCGGTGGAAAGAGTGACCTTGCTGACACAGAAATTATTGTGTCTGCTGCCGCAAGTTTAACCAATGCCATGACCGAAGTTGGTAAAGTTTTTGAACAAGAGTACCCGGATGTCAACATTGTGTTTAATTTTGCTTCGTCAGGGTCGTTACTCCAACAAATGGCGCATGGAGCGCCAGTGGATGTGTTCGCGTCAGCGAACCAGAAGTTTATGGACGATGCTGCCGATAAAGGATTGATTTTGGCCGAAACTCGTCGGGATTTTGTCCGCAATACGCTCGTTCTGGCTGTTCCGATGGATTCTGCGAAGGTCATCAACGGGATGGCTGATTTACGAAGCGACCAAATTTTGTGGATAGCGATAGGAAATCCGCAAAGCGTGCCAGCCGGGCGTTACGCTCGTGAAGCGTTGCAAAGGTATCACCTGTGGAAAATTCTCACGGATAAATTCGTAT
>Ga0256845_1001274_pt1 | contig 20573 bp, 17 predicted proteins | sample RiftiametaG_FD_189101 | JGI IMG/M metagenome (GOLD analysis project Ga0256845, IMG submission 189101) | Tube worm associated microbial communities from hydrothermal vent at the East Pacific Rise, Pacific Ocean - Riftia | ecosystem: Host-associated > Annelida > Integument > Unclassified ...
AATCTTTTGACTGTTACACAGAAGAAAGGAACCGGAACATTCGGTGATGAAAAATCCTATGTGACTGTCAATGCTACTTGTAAAATTGACGGTGCATGTATGATTACTAACCCGGCAACCGGTGAATCCATTGGTTATTTGCCAAGGGAAGTAAAATAGTATTATGATATAAAGAAGAATTTATTAATTTCTTTATATTAATTGTTTAAACTTGCAGAGGGTATTTTTTAATAAAATACCCTCTGCTTGGTTTAAGGCTTGTCAAAATAAAATCAGGTGAAATATGCTGCTAAATAAAATTTTATATCCAGTATCCATGATATGTCTTATGATTTTTTTAAATTTTTATATGCCTGGGAACATCCAGGATGCCATGGCATCTTTTTATCAGCCAAAGGCAAATATTAATCTTAAGACTGTATATAATAATGGGAATCAAGTGATCTTCTGGAAGATTATTCCAGAAAATATCCGCCAGGGATATTGCTTGAAATTCTATGATAATAACAGGTATCATTGCAGGATAAATATCAGGCAGGATAAATCCCATGAAGTATCCATCACACTTTTTAATTCTTCCAATGAATTAGTCCATCGCAGTTTTAAAGCGTTCTTCCCTGTATATGGTTTTAAAGTTCCTTTTCATATGATTGATATGGATTCCCTGCATCAAAATAAGGAAAATTTTAAAATAATTCAAACTGCGGGAGGCAGTAAGTTCTCCACCCTGTTCAATCTTTCAATTAAAATTATTACTATAAAACAGGCCAAAGAAAATCAATGGATTTTGCCTGAATTCAAATCAGATAAATATAAAAATGATTTGGAAAAATTATACCTTTTCCTGGTCAAATCAGAAACAGGCAAAATTATACTCAAACAATTATGGCAGGAAAATGCAGACTGGTGGTTGTATGAAGAAACAGAAACCGAGAAATCTTGGAGAAAGTGAGTTCAGGCTATGACAAAATATTTTTATTTAATCAGATTAACATCTTTATATATATTTTTAATAATAATATTTTCTTTGGGATTGATCGGGTTTTCTCCTTTATATGCTGAAGTACAAACTGCAAGTGATATCCCCTGGTCAGGATATTGGTGGATGTTTAATGAATGCGGTCTTGGAACAGGACGTCAATATTATGGACATCCTTCACCTCTGGAGAAATATGAATTGTACACAAAAGGGTTTTATCCCGGTTTATTAACCAATTGGTACAAAGATAAATATTGCACTGGAACCAATCCTTCCTGGGCAGGTCATTGTGGCCACTGGTCCTTTGCCGCAACATTTGAAAACTATGATATTCTTCCTTCATCCCTTAATAATATTGTATTCCGTGTTGGAGATAAAAAAGGACTTCTGACACTTATGCACAATCATAATACAGCTATATGGGGTCAGGGTGATCAACCCCATGAATTTCATTTATGGCTTTTAAGATATATCAAAGACAAAAAAAAAGCCTTTATTGCTGATCTTTCTACAGGTGAAGAAATATGGCAATATCCTGTTTATAAATATGATATGCAGATCTCCGGTTCAGGAAATACCGAGGCTGTAGAAGTTAAAATTTTTTATGCTGACGACCTTGTTCATCCAGATTACATTGGTACCAAAGAAAAATATGAGATTTATACTTATAATCTTTTTTTTAATAATTCCCATGAGATCTCAGGGGGAGTCTGGACAGGTCAAAGCGTAAATAATCACCCCGAGAGAATGTATTTTGTCCTTTCCCAGGGCACGGATGCTCCCGGGATTGATTATAATCTTGTTAAAACCATAGCTAAATCCAGAGACGATTTTTTAGAAAATAATGATTCTCCTGTTCCTATTAATCCTGGAACCTATAACCTTATTTTAATGGATACTGATGTATATCGATTTGATACGGAAAAAAATAATACAATTTCCATTAATCTTGCACTTTCTAAAGGAGGCGGAGATGATTTTGACACTATGATTACAGACAACAGATCTTCTGTTGTGGGGCAATATCATATAACCAAGGATTCTCCTGCAAGTATAAGGTTTAATTGCGAATATCCTCCCTACAGGATCAGAGTTTTTAAAAATAATTATTCAATACCTGGAATATACAGACTTAAAATTGATTCTTTCAGACCCTTTTCAGCAACTATCCCATATATCCCAAAGGATGGGAACTGGTCGGGATTTGCCATTACAAATTTCAAGGGAAAATCATTGCAGGATGTAGAGCTTACTACATATGCAAAGGATGGCGGGGCTGTTCATACTCTTATTGCTCCTGAAATAAGAAAATCAGGAGAAAAAGATGTATTTATTTTTAAGAGCCTTGGCTATAGGAAACATGAATTTGCAGATATTGATACCGTGAGAATTACTGCATCTGAACAAATAGGTGTTTTAAACCTGTTTGGAACTTCTGATGGAGTAACAAGTATGGTCCAAGGCTGGTATAAGGGAGCACATCTTGTGCTGCCCGATACTGTTACTGATATGCAGGCTGACAGGCATATGTTTGCCAAGATCATAAACGAATCATCTACAAAATCCAATGCTCTATTAACTTTATATAGTGCAGCAGGCAATATCCTGAAATCCGTTAATATTACCCTTGATCCCAGACAGACCTTTTCTATTTATCCGGGGCAGTCTCCTTTTTCAAATGTACCTGATTCAGGATGGATTGATATCCTCTGCAAAACACCTGGAAATATATTATCAGGATTTCAATGCATAAACAGGAATCATTCCCTTGAAGTTAATTTTGCCGTGCCAATAACAGATACTAATAAAATTGTTCCCCATATCCCGGAAAAAAAACATTGGAAAACTAAATTGGTATTGATTAATAATGGGACTGTTAAATCAGATTTTGTCCTGCACCGTGTAATGGCAAAAAACAATATTGCAGGTGATTATAAATTTAAAGCCGCTCCCAAGTCCAGAACCGTTATAAACCTTCATGATCAATTTAATACAAGTGCTGCAAGCCCATACTATCGTTCTATTTTATCCATAACATCCAGTCAGCAATTTTCCGGATATTATTTATATCAGCCCGTGAACCATAGCGAGAATGTTACAATCCCTCTGCTTGAAACCAAAGATTTTGGATCTTCTCTGGTGCTTACCCATAACACCTCGGGAAAGAAATGGTGGACAGGTATTGGAATTGTCAATCCTGGTGCAGAGACAATAAATGTGCTGATAAAAGTCTATGGAAAAGACGGCAGGCAATTGACGGATTTAACCAAAACAATGTCTTTGAAATCCGGTGAATATAATGTTTTCAGTGCAACCGGCAAATTCCTTGAAAGAGCAGTTGATATATCCTTTATTAAATTTGAATCAAAAAATTTGAATCAAAAAATCGGTGGTTTTTTTATGTATGGCAGCCATCAGACAAAAGGATTTTGCGGAGCAAATTTACAAGTTATTCACGACTGAATTATTCAATAAAATTGCCACCCGGACTGACTACAAGAACCCATTTGCCTTTTTCAATGATCCAGTGTTGTTGCTCAGGCACACCTTTTAAGTCATAGGATTTTATATTCATATCAGCCTTTACAAGGGCATCTACCCATTGACCGGACGGATCTACCTTAATATATTCTATATTATAATTTTTGAATTTAGCTTTATTGGGGTTTGCAAAGGATTTTTTTTTGATTTTGCTTTTGAAATTTGAGTCGAAATAATCATAAACCTTATCCCATTCTCCATTTATTTTTGCTGCCATTAAACCTTCTATATTTTTTCTGACCATGGTTTCAGGGTTTTTATCAGTCAATGTAAAAGATGTGCAGCTGGAAATACTAAAGAATGCTATTATAAGTATTATTGTGTATTTGAAAGATATTTTCATTATTTTTTCCTCTCTTTATTATATAGTTTAATAAATTCTTCAGGAGTTAATTCCAGGAATTTTTTTTCTTTGTTAAATATTTCAATTTGTTTTTTTTCTTCCTGCTGGCGCCTGATTTGTTCATAATGGGCAGAGACCAAATCCCGCACAATGGGATCGGAGTCAATATCGTTGCCCAATGTAATAATTTGTTTATTTTTTATAGTAATATTATTATGTTTGGTTTTCTCTATTGAAATCATTCCGATCTGCCTTCCTCGGTTAGTAATGGTCATTGTCCTATGGTCTGATAATGTCCTGATATCAGTAGGAATAGTGCTTGCACACATGGCAAGATCAATATCAGGAAAATTTGTCAGGATCTCCAGAGTTGCATCTGTCTTAAGTTGCGAGAGCAATATGATAAAATCGGTTTTTTTTACCAGATCGGGAATGATCCGGTTTAATCCCTGTTTTGGATCAATAATGGAGAATCGTTTGTCAGGCGGGCGTAAATCATCTTGTTGCGGTGAAATACCTGTAACTCCTATTTTGATGCCATTGATTTCTTTAATAAAATATTTTTTAATACATGACCTTTTTGGTTTGGGAATTATTACATTGGCTGATACAAGTGGTATTCTGTTATCTTTGCATGTTTTTTCCACAAAACGGGATGAAGAATAAAGATCCCATGGTCCAGGGTTTATGGCACTATACCCCATAATATTTAAACAGTTCATTATCAAATCATATCTTTCATCATAGTTTTGATAATGTTCGGAATTCATAACATTCCCGGTATCCAGCACTAAAAGGGAGTGGCTTTTCATGGATTTTATAAAATGTGCTCTTCTGGCAAGACCGCCAAATGATTCTCCTTTTCAAGCTTTACATGGTTGAATATAACCTTTCATATTGCCTGAAAAAACAATGGTTGCACTTGGGTTTGCAATACAATTAACAGACGGCAGGAAAATTATCAATAGAATTAAAAATATTGATTTTGTTTCAAAATATTGTTTCATAACTTGGTATCCCTTTAAATACAGTTGGTAAATCATTGTTTCGCTCTTGGAACAATGTGGAAAGAATGAACTTTGATGACATTTAAATTCATTATTCTGGATGTAAACACGCCGGCATTATTAATAGTGAAAATCATAAATTTTTGTGGACCCAGGGGTGTGTTTTCAAACACCAGGACATAGGGCGGGGTGCCATCTATAATAAACTCAGGTTGGGCAACATTTGTAACCCTTGCACCACATACCATTTTTACGCCTGACTTATTATCATGTGATTCAATTGATATTGTTACAAAAGTTTTATCCTTATTTGTGAGAACTCTTCCACCCTCACCCGGAGAAATTATTCTAAGGCTTGGCAGACCGTCAGTACTTGGTGCTTTGGCTGCATATAACTTATTCATTTCTGCAATCACTTCTTTTTCAGGGATGATATCTCTGATGGTTGATTTGTTTTGATTCCCCATGCTCAAACCCGGTTTGACCATATAAAAAATTACCATAAAAATAAGTCCAAATTTATAAATATTATATTGTTTCATTTTTTAAAAATTCCTCCTTTCTAATAACTTGTCTAATAATTAACTTGTCTAATAATTTTTTTTTACATACCATACTGCTGACTCTATTTCCATAAAAATTTGTAGATCAAGATTTTAATATGGGAAAATAATACAGACTCTGGTTTTAAACATAAGCCATTGACTATGGCTTGAACTTATATTATTCATGTATGAATTTAAATATATATGCATAAAATTAAAAGGATGATAAAACTATGCATCATAGTTCTTACGATAAGATGCTCGATTTCAAAAATAATTATCTCAAGGATCAAATTAATAAATCATTGAAGATATTGGATCTTGGCAGTCAGGATGTTAATGGTACTTATAGAGCAATTTTTAATGAACCGTTATGGAATTACCAGGGTATGGATATGAACTCCGGTAAAAATGTTGATATTGTTCTGGAAAATCCCTATTCCTGGAAAGAAATTTGTTCCAACTCTGTGGATGTGTTGATTTCAGGACAGGCAATTGAGCATGTTGAATTCTTCTGGATTACAATGCTGGAAATTGCCCGTGTTCTAAAACCAGGAGGGCTGTGTTGTATTATAGCTCCCTCTGCCGGGCATGAACACAGGTTTCCGGTTGATTGCTGGCGGTTTTATTGTGATGGTTTTAAAGCATTGTCCAGATTTGCTTTACTTCAGGAGATCAAGGTTTATAAGCAGGAAGAGCCTGATTCTAAATATACTGACTCAAGTAACCTCTGGCTGGATACTGTATTGATCTGTAAAAAAGGTCAACACCCGAGGTGGATAGCATTACGTCATAGGATATGGCGATTTCTTGCCCATAAAGTATGTCTTAAAGGTGTATAGTAGTTTATAATTTTAATTGTCTGATAATTTTTAATTGAGTTAAAAAATGAAGCAATATTTTTTGGATCTTATAAAACGAAGAGATTTAATCTCTTATCTGGTTACATCAGGGTTAAAAGCACAGCATAAGAATAGTTTTCTTGGCTATTTATGGTGGCTGCTTGATCCTTTTTTAAATGTACTTATTTATTATTTTGTGGTGGTTGTTGTATTTCATCGACCGGGCGGAGCCCGGTACGGGATGTATCTTGTGACGGGCATGATGGTATGGCGCTGGCTTAGTGCTACCATAGGCGCGGCATCCACTTCAATCATATCTCAGTCCGGTATTATATCCCAGGTATACCTGCCAAAATCAATATTTCCCATAAGTGCTGCTTTTACACATCTTATTAATTTTGGTTTTGGTCTTATCGTTATCTTTTTATTTTTTCTTTATTTTCGTTTTATTCCGGGCATACAAATTTTATGGCTACCGCTGATAATGTTAACCCAGCTGCTTTTCATGCTTGCCTTATCATTTCCCATTGCATTTGTCTGTGTATTTATAAAGGATGTAAATAACCTTGTGGAGCACGCCATGAGACTTTGGTTCTTTGGGTCACCTGTCATATGGTCTGCAGATATGATTCCTCAAAAAGGGCAATGGTTGTTGAAAATCAATCCCATGCACCATATCCTTGGATGCTATCGGAATGTTCTGATAAATAATCTGCCACCTGATTATGTCATGCTCCTGGTTATTGGTTTGATCTCTCTTGGGTGTATAATGCCAATGCTTTATTTTTATAGTAAAAATGAGCATTTAATCTTAAAGAGCCTGTAATTAGATTATATTTTATGACTAATATAAAACTGGACAATTTTCTTTCCGAAAAAGAATTAAAGGTCAGAGCGGCAGTGAAAACAGCTGATCCGATAATAATTGCTAAAGATCTCGGGATTAAATATATTATTGGCAATAACAGGGAAAATTTGCAATCCCGGGTGTTTAACTTTGTGCTGCACCAGAATACAAACAGATATTTCTGGGCATTGGATAAAATGAGTTTTACCGGATATGCTGGAGAAATTATTGGTGTAATCGGAACAAACGGAGCAGGTAAAACTACTTTGTGTAAGACAATTGCAGGGCTTTTAAAACCTGATACAGGCAATATTATTGTGAATGGCAAAGTTTCAGCTTTGATGTCTCTGGGGGCAGGATTTAATTATCAGCTGTCTGGACGTGAAAACATTTATCTCAATGCAATGATGCTTGGGTTTACTAAAAAAAATATTGATATTATTTTTAACGATATTCTGGAATTTTCAGGATTGGGTCATTTTATTGATGAGCCTTTAAAGAATTATTCAAGTGGAATGCGGGCAAGGCTTGCTTTTAGTGTGGGGGCAATGATCAAACCTGAAATATTAATTTTAGACGAAGCATTGAGCGCAGGAGATATTGAATTCAGTGAAAAAGCAGGGAAAAAACTTCGCCAGATTATCAAAGAGTCAAAAATTGTACTCGTGGTGACACATAATCTTGATTTTGTGGAGAAATTTTGTTCAACAACTCTTTGGATAGAAAAAGGAAAGCTGCAGGCAAGTGGTAAGCCAGACGAGATTGTTAAACAATACCGGGATTCAGTGAGTAAAAAGAAAAATGTACCTCGGCAGATTCAACTTGCGCGACCCTCGTTTGAAATAAGTAATAAACCTGTTGTTATTGTAAATAATATGGGGATCAAGTTTAAACTTCATAATGACAAAAATAATACAGGCAATGCCCGGGAATTATGGCCCCTGAAAGATATTAATTTTTCTGTTAAAAAGGGCGACGTTGTTGGAATAATAGGTCGCAATGGTGAAGGGAAAACTACTTTGTGCAGAATATTAAGTGGTATTTTAAAACCTGACAAAGGTGAGGTGTTTGTGGATGGCAAAACAACCGCATTATTAACATTTGGAGCAGGTTTTAATCTCCAGCTCACTGGCAGGAACAATATTTTTTTAAATGGCCTGATGCTGGGCATACCCAAAAAAAGATTACATCATGTTATGGATGATATTATTGAATTTTCCGAACTTGAAGAATATATTGACCAGCCGGTAAAAAAATATTCCAATGGAATGTTTTCAAGATTGGGCTTTAGTATAGCTGCCATGATAAAACCTGATATTTTCATCATTGATGAGGCACTTAATGCCGGAGATATTTCTTTTTATGAAAAAGCAAGTGCAAAAATTCAGGAGCTTTTAGAAGAGGCCAAAGCAGTGATTGTGGTAACACATAGCATGTCATTTGTGAATCAGGTCTGCACCAGGGGTTTATGGCTTGAAAACGGTGTGATCCGGCATGATGGACCTGCGAGAGAGACAGTTGCCATATATGAGTCTGCTGTGAGAAACAATAGTTCACAACCAAAGGGAGAAAAATAAAAATGCATCGCTATTGGGATTCAATTATTGAGCCGATAATCACCATGATTCACCCCAAAGCAATTGTTGAAATTGGCTCTGAGTATGGCAAAAGTACTGCAAGACTATTGGAATACTGCAGCAAGCATCAATCAAAATTATATTCGATTGACCCTTTTCCCAATTTTGATGTTGATGCCTGGGTTATGAAACATCATGATTATTTTATTTTTCATAGATCTTTAAGTATAGATGCCTTACCACTAATTGACAATTTTGATTTGATTTTTATTGATGGTGACCATAATTGGTATACGGTGTTTAATGAACTGAAATTAATTGAAGATAAATGCAGGGCAGGTAAAAAAGATTTTCCTCTTATTTTGTTTCATGATATCGGATGGCCATATGGTCGCAGAGATCTTTATTATAATCCTGAAAATATCCCTGATATATATAGAAAGCCATATGAGCAGAAAGGAATGGTCCCGGGAAAGAGTGAGCTGCTTGAAAGAGGTGGACTGAATTCAGATATGTACAATGCTGTGAATGAAAATGACCAGCAAAATGGTGTACTTACCGCCATTGAAGATTTCATTGCCCAGGCATATTTTAACCTTGAATTGATAACGATTCCAGGGCTGTATGGTCTGGGAGTATTAATCCCGTTAAATCTTAGACGTCATAATCCTGAGCTTGATACATTTGTCAATAAAATTAAAATTGATCCTGCTGTGAAAGTATTAATTGAAAAGATTGAAACAGATCGCATTTTAAAACAGCTTGCCGTAAACCGGCGGGATGATGAACTTGTACTGGTAAAACAGAAGATTGAAACAATTGTAAAAAATCATGAGAAAGATAATCAACAACAACAGGCAATCATTAAAGATAAACAACAAATCATTGAAGATTTGAAAAAACAATTGGTTCAGACAATAAAAGAAGTTCAAGCCGGAGATAAAAAAATAAAAGTACTTCATAGGTATATCGATAGATTTGAGACGGATTTTTTTGCCATGCTTGAATCCAGACGTTGGAAGATTGGAAATGCCATAGGAGAGCTTATTCAAAAGATCATGTTGAAAAAGAAAGCACCAATGGCTTTTGAAAATATTCAGAAAACTTTTGGAGAGTATCAAAATTGGAAAATTTGTGAAAGTCCGGATAAAAAATCAGATAATTCATATCTTAGTCAAAATTTTCTTAGATCACAATGTAATAAATTCATTCCCCTTAAGGTGGTTGATCATAGTCTTCATGCTCTTTTTAAAAAAAACATTTCCATAATCGTGCCTATTTACAATGCATATGATGAAACCCATAAATGCATTAAAAGTATTCTTGAACATACAAGAATCCCCTACAGGCTGATACTCATTAACGACTATAGTTCTGATAACAGGATCACTGAGTTGCTAAGGCAATATCAAGATTTTTCATTTATACGGATAATAGAAAATCCTCAAAATCTTGGATTTGTCAAAACTGTTAACCTTGGAATTAAAAAAGCAAAAGGGGATGTGGTTTTATTGAACAGTGATACTATGGTAACACATAGGTGGCTTCAAAAGTTATTATTGGCAGCCCATTCCAATTCAAAAATAGCGACTGTTACCCCTTTTTCAAATGCATCAGGTGCATTTTCCGTTCCGGGAATAGGAAAGAACAAAGAAATTGTACCTTATTTGACATTGTGCGCAATGGCACATATTGTGGAACGAATATCCGGGTTGACTTATCCTCGAATCCCTACTGGTAACGGATTCTGCATGTATATTAAAAGAAAGGTCATGGATGAAATAGGCTTGTTTGATGATGTGAATTTCAATCGGGGATATGGCGAGGAAAACGATTTTTGTATGCGGGCTTTAAAAAAAGGCTGGCAGCACATCATTGATGATTCTACTTTTATATATCATAAGAATGCTGCATCTTTTTCCGATGATAAAGGTAAATTGATAAAAGAAAATCGAAAAATTCTGGACAGGCTCCACCCTGAATATACTGGTCTTGTTCGAAAATTTATTGCATCGCCTGTATTAAAAAAAATTCGGGCAAATATCCGAACCGCAATGGAAAAAGACTCAGGTGGTAAACGCCGCGATGCCATACGGATTTTATATGTCATGCATGAAGGTACAGGCGGTACACCAGCGACTAACCAGGATTTGATGCAAAATATCAGCCGGGATCATGAGTGTTTTTTATTGACATCTGATTCTGCTTATTTAATAGTCAGGTATGTGGAAAAAGATTTTACTATTAAGATATTGCGATATAAATTATCCGATTCATGGTCAGCCAAAAATTTTAAATCAGATGAATTCAGAACCATATATTTCAGTTTACTGGTAAATTTAAAAATTGATATTGTGCATATTCGACATTTGTTCAAGCATAGTTTTGAATTGCCTGGTATCTGTAAATTGCTTGGGCTGGGTGTTATTTTTTCCTTTCATGATTTTTATCATATCTGCCCTTCAATCCATTTGCTTGATCAGAATAATAAATATTGTAATGGGCAATGCAGCGGAACAGGTCAATGCAGAGTATCGAGTCCCATGCTCAAAGATTTGCCGAATTTAAAGAGGTTTCTTCCTGAATGGCAAAAAGCTGTTACCAGCAGCATTATTGATAAATGTGATACCTTTATCACAACCTCTGAATTCACAAAAAAGGTATATGTAAATGCTTATCCTGTTCTTAAAAAGAAGAGATTTAAGATCATAGAACATGGCAGAGATTTTAAAACAAATTTAAAAGGCTGCTATACCATTCCCAGTTCCAAGTCAAAAGTTAAAATTCTTATTACTGGAAATATTGAGATCCACAAGGGAAGCAGCTTTATCAGACAGCTTTATGATCAAGATAAGAATGGCAGATTAGAATTGCACTTTCTGGGAACCATCCCCAAAAAGCTTGAAGATTGTGGTATTAATCATGGGGCATTTGAACGGGATAATTTCTATAATGAAGTCTCAAGGATCAATCCATCGTTTATAGGAATATTTTCTATCTGGCCTGAAACATTTTGCCATACTTTGACTGAAGCATGGGCATGCGGGATTCCTGTACTGGGATTTAATATTGGAACGGTGGCAGAGCGGGTATCGTTTTATGATGCAGGATGGTTCCTTAACATGGAAGATGTGAAAGCAAGTTATGATCAAATCCTTGATATTGCAGAAAAACCATTGGAATATAAGAGAGTTTTAGGTAATGTAGAGAGCATAAAATTTAAAACAACCGGGGAAATGGCAGATGAGTATTTGGCAGAATACTATAATCTTATGATGCCTGATAAAGGTGATAGACAATATAAGACAATTGCTGTTTTTACTCCCCACGGTGCAAACGGTTTCCCCGGGTCTTCCCATATAAGATGCCTGCTGCCTTTACGTCATCCTGATTTTCGTAAAAAATTTTTATTAAAGATTATGCCTGATAAATTTGATATCTCATTTTTTAAGAAAGGTGCAATTGATTATGTGTTGGTGCAAAGAGATGCATTGACAGGTGAAACCATTGATAAAGTGATTCCATGGTGTAAGGATAATAATATACCATTAGTATATGAAATTGATGATAATTTTATGGGTATTGACAGATCTCATCCAGAATATGATGCCTATAAACCAAAACTTGAGGCAGTGGAAAAATTATGCCATAATTCTGATTTAACAATAGTATCCACGCAAGAACTTAAAAAAGGTTTATTAAAATATCAATCAAATATTCAGATAATAAAAAATGCTCTTGATGAAGACTTGTGGTTTTCTCCCATATCTGGAGCAGCAGAGAAAAAAGCGTCCAATGTTGTCAATGTCGGATATATGGGCACTTATACCCATGGAAATGATCTATCAATATTGGATGCTGTTATACCAGAGGTTAAATCCATAATGGCTCATGAACATGGAATCACCATGAAATTTTTTATGATTGGCGGGTTAAAGGATAAACTTCTTGGCAGCGCATGGTATAATCGAATACATATCCCGGAATCTGAATCGGAATATCCAAGATTTGTAAAATGGCTGCGTAGAAATGTAGCATGGGATATTGCCTTAGCACCCCTTGAAAATAATGAGCTTAATAGAAGTAAAAGCGGATTAAAATTTCTTGAATACACAGCTCTTGGAGCTGCAGGTATTTACTCTGATATGGGAGGATATTCCGGTATTGTGCAGCATATGGAAAATGGTCTTTTAATACAGAATAATAAAGTTGAGGATTGGAAATCATCTTTAATGAAACTGGCCGGGGATAGAAAGCTGCGACAACAGATTGTCACCCGGGCAAGAACAGATGTTGTTACAGACCACTTATTAAAACAAAGAGTTGTTGAATGGGTATCTGCTTTTGACAATGTCTATCCAGGGATTGAATAATTATGATCTTTTCATCCCCAGTATTTATTTTTTTATTTCTACCTTTGGTATTATTGGCCAATTTTGTTTGTAAAAATAATTATAGAAATTTTGTTTTAATTATTGCCAGCCTTTTTTTTTATGCATGGGGAGAAACTTTTTATATTGCGATCATGATAATATCCATCATTGTAAATTATACAGGTGGTTTATTGATTGAAAAGTATAGAGGAAAAAATCATGCTAAAATCCTGATAATAGTCATTATCGGCATTAATCTGAGCATCCTTATGTGGTTTAAATATATTAATTTTTTTCTTGATAATTTTAATGAAGTCTTGTCATGTCTAAAAATGTCAAAAATCAGTCTTGATCCGGTTCATCTGCCCATTGGCATTTCATTTTTCACGTTTCAGGCTTTATCATACATTATTGACGTATACCAGGGAAAGATGGAAGGGCAGAGAAAATTGACTCATATTGCATTATATATTTCTCTTTTTCCACAATTGATTGCAGGCCCCATTGTAAGATATACTGATATTGCCTCTGAAATAGCAAAAAGATCGATTTCCCTTGATGATTTTCTATATGGGGTCCGGCGTTTTATTATCGGTTTTGCAAAAAAAATGATAATAGCAAACTCCATGGGAGAACTTGCGGACCAGATCATGGGGTTGTCCTATGGAAATTATACTGCTTTGCTGGCATGGATCGGTGCCATAGCTTATACCCTTCAGATATATTATGATTTTTCAGGATATTCAGATATGGCTATTGGGCTTGGCAGAATGCTTGGATTCCATTTTCCTGAAAATTTCAAATTCCCATATATTTCAAGATCAATCAGAGAATTCTGGACCCGCTGGCATATAACTTTATCCAGCTGGTTCAAAGATTATCTTTATATCCCTGCCGGAGGAAACCGTATTTCACCTGCGCGAACATATATGAATCTGCTTCTGGTTTTTTTCCTGTGTGGATTATGGCATGGAGCCAGCTGGAATTTTATTATATGGGGTTTTTTCCACGGCATATTTATTGTGATTGAACAAAAGGGGGTATCCAAACTGCTTTCTCGCCTATGGCGTCCTTTGCAACACTTTTATGTTTTAATGATTGTTATTCTGGCATGGGTATTTTTCCGCCTTGAGAATTTTTCAGATGCCCTGGCGTACATAAAAACCATGTTTGGATTTTCAACAGGTGCAATTGCAAAGTTTCACTTGTCCCATTATCTTGGTGTGGAAAAGATTATTATTTTAGTTGCAGGTATTATTTTATCAATACCTGTTGCAGATATGTTGAAAAAATATGCTAATCAGCGTGTAATCACCCAATGGATTTTTGCCATTGGAGATGCTTTCATTATGATGATGTTTTTTTTGTTTTCCCTGATGTTAATGGCTTCAGAAACTTATAATCCTTTTATATATTTCAGGTTTTAAATGATTATTAGGGCTAAAAAAATATTTTTCCCAAGACTGATTCTATCAATATTTTTTTTGGGTATTATTTATTATTCAGGTATCACCAGTTTTATGCCTGGAAAATTTGATAATAGAACAGAGGAAAATAGAAAATTTGCTAAAATACCTGAATTTAATTTAAAGGAGATAAAGGATTATCCCGGGAAGTTTGAAATATATTTTAATGATAATTTCGGTTTGAGAAATAGTTTGATAAGATTTCAGCATTGGTATAAAATTAATTTATTAAAGGTTTCTCCCTCCAATAAGGTTATTATTGGAAAAGACGGGTGGCTTTATTACGCCAGGACAGTGCATCAACATGAATCACCCAGATATTTTCGTAATCAAGATCTTGAAGCATGGAAATATTATTTTATAAATCGCATGAATTATCTGCAGTCAAAAGGGATTCAATATTTTTTTGTGGTGGTCCCTGATAAAATATCAATTTATCCTGATCATATTCCAAGGAAATATTTCAGAGAGAACAAAAAAACCGCCCTGGATCAATTCCTGCAATATTTAAAAGAAAATCTGGATTTAAATGTTGTGGATTTGAGAAGCGTTTTGCTTAATTCTAAAAAGAAGTACCCTCTATATCACAAGACCGGAACCCATTGGAACGATATTGGCGGATACCTTGGTTATCATGAAGTTCTTCAAAAAATTTCTCTTTATTTTGAAAATATTTCACCCCTTGAGTTTTATCAATTTAAAGTCAATATTTGTAACAGCCGTGGCATGGATCTGGCAGGTATGATAGATCAAAGAAATCAAATGCGGGAGAATGAGTATAGGGTTGTACCGCAATTTAATCTGCACCACCATAAAAAAGTGTTAGCTGATTATCTTGATACTCAGTGGCCTCAGGGTTGGAGAACTCCATATCTGATAACAGATGAGGAGGCAAATGGCACCCTCGTTGTAATTGGAGATTCGTTCTTCATTGGACCGACTGTTAATTTTTCAGTTTTAATTGCCCAGCATTTTAAAAAGACTTTTTTCATCCACAGAAAATACTTGAGCCGGGCTGAATTTGAAAAAATGATTGATATGGAGACACCAGGCATTGTGATTGAAGAAATTGTAGAAAGAAATATATTGGCTATTCCAAAAATATAAATATAGTTGTTCAAAAAGGGGAGGGTGATGGAAATATTTTTTCAAAAAATCAAGGACTGGTTGAATGGTTCTCAACATAAGATTACCAATGTTTTATCTGTCCCTAAAAGAGAAAAAAGAAGAAGATTTATCAAGAAATATATAGATGTCTCATCTGCAGAAATTATTGAGATCGGTGCCTTTAATGACCCTGTTTATTTTAAGAATGATGCAAATGTGGCTTTCATGGATTGGTTTTCAAAAGAAGAACTTTATGCTCATTATAAGCAGATAGCACCGGATAGAGTTAAGAATATAGTAGATGTCGATTTTGTTGTTAAAGATAAATATTTTGAAAACCATATTCCCAGAAAATATGATCTTGTAATTGCAAATCATGTGATCGAACATATTCCTGATGTGATAAGCTGGCTGCAAAGTATTTTTAAAATTTTAAAAAAAAACGGTTTAGTGTTTTTATCTGTTCCCCATAAAGAGTATACTTTTGATAAAATTCGCCCTTTGACTACACTGGGACAGCTTATAGAGAATAATGATCATGACATTCATGCTCCAACCTTCAAGCATGTATTTGATCATATTTATCTTTACAGACCAATTAAAGCCTCCAATGTCTGGGACGGGACATATGTGGAGTTGCTGAAAAAGCAACGATTCTCAGCCAAAGAGGCAATACATCATGTCAGGTCTGAATTGTCAAAAAGTGATTATGTGAATGCCCATTGCCATATTTTTGATTATGATTCGTTTCTGGAAATATGTAATGACCTGCTGGATGCAGAATATATTAATTTTAGAATAGCAGGATCCGAGGATGTTGTGCAACCTGAAAACGAATTTCTTATAATGTTTGAAAAATCATAATATGTATTTATTTTTTGAATTATGTCTTATATTACAATGCCATGGATTATAGAAAAAAAATACTCTTTGTTTCTCACTTAAGCTTTTTAAATGGAGCGGAAAAGTCCTTATATACGCTTATAAAAGGTTTACAAAATCAGGGGGATTTTTTTTTAGTAATGATGGCTCCCTGTGCAGGTCCTCTTGTAGAGAAAGTCAAGGATATGAATGTGCCTGTTGTAGTTTCAAAATATTTTTTCTGGACAGGATCAAGAAAAAAATGTTTTATTTTACGGATAGTGCGAGTTTTGTTAAATGTATTGGCAACTTTAGTATTGTATAAAAAAATAAAAAATTATAAATTTGATATGATTTATTCAAACAGCCTTGTGGTACCTGTGGGAGCAGTACTTGCAAAATTATTGAAAATTCCGCATATATGGCATGCCCGTGAATTTGTTTTTGAAGATTTTAACGGGCAATATGACTTGGGTGAGAAGATCAGCATGGCATTAGTTAACTTTTTATCTGAAAATATTGTTTGTAACTCAAAGGCTGTGGAAAAAAAATTGCTTTCTTATAAACATTGGAAAAAGCCAACAAGAGTTATTTACAATGGATTTGATTTTTCAGACACTGAACAAATCGATCCGCAAAAAAAGTATGATCAATGTATTGGCTCTATAAAAGGGATTAATTTATTAATTGCCGGTAGTATTAATTCAGGCAAAGGTCAGGAAGATGCTATACGCGCAATTAGTATTTTGATAAAAAAAGGCTGTCTTGTGAATTTATTGATTGCCGGTACCGGAAATAAAAACCATATTAGATATTTAAAATCAATTGCCGAAGATACTCAGGTTTCCAGAAGAATTCATTTTTTAGGATATGTTGATAATATTGCTTCATTGTATAAAGTTTCCGCCATAACTCTTATCTGCTCGCGCAATGAAGCCTTTGGCAGAACCGCTATCGAATCATTATCCCATGGGACACCTGTTATCGCAACTTGCCGTGGTGGGGTACCTGAAATTATTAATGACAATGTGACAGGCCTTTTATATGAGCCTGAAAACTTTACAGATCTTTCTGACAGAATTGAAAAACTTTTATTGGATAGGGTGTTGTATGAACGTCTGGCATCTCATGGTCAGACTTATGTGTACAATTATTTTGGTAAGAATAGATATGTAAAGCAAATAAAGACCGTATTAAAAGAATATTTATGAATTCAACATTGCCACTTATTAAAATATTGCTTTCTACTTTTAATGGAGAACAATACCTGCCCCAGCTGCTTGATTCCATTCTTACGCAGACATATACCAATTTTCAGGTATTTATAAGGGATGATAACTCTTTAGATTCCACAAAAGATATTATTCGGAAATACCATTCAAAATACCCTGATAAGATTATTATATTAGAGTTTTCAAAAGAAAATAGCGGTCATACAAAGAGCTTTGCCCTATTATTAGAAGCTGTTCATGGAGAATACATTGCGTTTTGTGACCAGGATGATATATGGGTTCAGGATAAACTTGAACATCAAATGTTTGAACTTAAGGCATTGGAAAATGAAATCGGGAATCAAATACCAATCCTTGTGCATAGTGATTTAAAAGTCTGTGATCATAATATGAATCCTGTTTCTGATTCAATGTGGAAGTATCAGAAAATTTTACCTGATCAAATAAAGGAAATAAGATATCTGTTAGTGCAGAATTTTGTAACCGGCTGTACTATACTGATAAACCGGGCTCTCGCAGATATTGTTGTACCAACACCAAAACAAGCTGTTATGTTTGACTGGTGGGTCGCATTATTGGCATTGGAGCAGGGGGAAATCATCAGCATTCAAAAACCTTTAGTCATGTACAGGCAGCATATGAAGAATGCTGTCGGTGCAAAAAAATGGGGACTTGCCTATCTTATTTCAATGGCTGCTGGAAAGAATATAAAATGGAGAACAACCTTGAAAAACACTGTTTTTCAAGCAAAAGCTCTGGAGAAATATGCAAATAATGAAGATCGGGGCATTATATGTCAATATGGTATGTTTGATAAAATGGGTTGGGTAAAAAGAAAAATATTGTATTGGCGCATTGGCATTAAAAAATACGGGTGGCTGAGACAGATTACAGCATGGTTATTTATATAGTCAATTTATTTTAATTATAGCAAAGGACAATAGAGGAATATAAATGGAGTGTAATATTTGTGGTAATGGAAAATTTATTGATATGAACGCCAGAAAATCAGTTAAATGCTCTAAATGCTATTCCCTGGAAAGAACCAGGTTAATGGCTTTGTTTATAAAAAAAGATAAGCTGGTTAATAAAAAGACCAGAGTGCTGCACATTGCACCTGAGAAAGGTCTTGCAGACTATTTATATGGCATTGCAGGAAAGAATTGCACTTTTGTAGACTTATGTCCTGAAAACTTTTTATTTGCACCCGGTATCAAAAAAATGGATCTGTGCAATGATTTAGAACTTATACCTGATAAATCATTTGATTTAATAATTCATAGCCACGTATTAGAACATATTCCCTGTAATTATACTTATGTTTTATATCATCTCCATAGGATTTTGAGCAAAGCCGGCAGGATAATTTGTTCAATACCATTTTTATCCGGGTCATATGATTGCAGTTTTTCTCCTGAACTCAATGATACGGAGAGGACAGAACGGTTCGGTCAAAATGACCATATCAGACGGTTTGGTCGAAATGATCTTCAAATGACCCTGGGCAAGATTTATAATCTGGAAAAAGACTATGATATTACACGTATTTTCCCTGGAGAGGAATTGCTGAAATATAATATCCCTGAAATTTCATGGAAATACTACTCACCCAACTCTGTACTGTGTCTGAAAAAGGAAGCTTATTTACTTGTTTAGCTTATTTATAATTATAAAGGATTAAGATGGTTTTTAGAAATATTATTAAAAATTTGTTTGAACGGGGAACAAAATTTAAGAAGCAGTCAGGACAATTGTTTTTTATTGGTAATAAACGATCGGGCACAACAATTCTTGCTGAAAAAATTAATTTGCATCCAGATATTTATATTACCCATGAGACAGATATTGTCTGGATTTTATATAATTTATACAATGGTATTGAATTTGAGTATTATGCGCAGGATGAGCCTCATAGTACAGTGGTTACACTCGAAAAATGTCAGCATATTTTAAATGAATACCAAAACATGACTCCTTTGGAATGTTATGAGAAATGTCAATACCATCTAATGAAAAATGGTACTCAGTGGATTAAGCCCACAGATAAAGTTCCTTTTTTATTAGGAGATAAAAAGCCAAATCAACAAAGTGAAATATTTGTTAATAACTGGGTTGAGAAATATTTTCCCAATACAAAATATGTACATATTGTACGACATCCTTTTGATTTTTTAAGCAGTATACCAAGGTTATTACCCAAATATGACTTAGGTGCCAGATATGGCTCGCCAAAATGTAAAGATCCTGTAAAGATTCTTAAAACATGGGCATACTTTGAGGAACTTGTTCTACAGGAAAAAGAGAAAAAGAGATTTCCAATCCACACCGTGAGATTCGAGGACTTTTGTGATCATCCTGCTTTGGAACTTTCAAAAATATGGGATTTTTCAGGTCTTTCTATTCCACTTAAGTTCAAGGATCAAATAGAGAAAAATGATGATTTTGGTATTTTATCAGGAGGATTGCATGGAGATTCCAGAGGGAATAAATTTGATCTTCAGATTCCTCGCAATGTAAAGAAGATTATGGGATTTTATGGTTATAGTATCTCATAACACCTGTAAAGTTAGAATCAGAACAATGGCACAGAATTATGTGTTGTATTCATACTATTACATAGGGTGATTTAAATTATGCGCAGACTTTTTTTAAGTATTTTTTTTATTATTCCTATTCTGTCATCTCTATGGTTTATAACGGCAGCTTATTTTTTTGGTAATACAGGTTTCAATATTGATAAAACTCAAAATGGATTTGTAATTTCAAATATCACAAAATCTGTCAATCCTGTTAAAGTCAACGATATAATAGTTTCTATACATGGTCTTTCACATTCTAAATTTCTAGGATATG
>Ga0256845_1001275_pt1 | contig 20573 bp, 13 predicted proteins | sample RiftiametaG_FD_189101 | JGI IMG/M metagenome (GOLD analysis project Ga0256845, IMG submission 189101) | Tube worm associated microbial communities from hydrothermal vent at the East Pacific Rise, Pacific Ocean - Riftia | ecosystem: Host-associated > Annelida > Integument > Unclassified ...
CCAAAATTGTTGTCCTAGCACCGCACAACACAGTCATTTTCTTCGATATTCTCCTGTTTTTGTCAAAGCGAGGGCCCAGACCGGCAAATGAGCCTAGAGTAAATACGTGCGGCGTATCAGCTCTCGACCCCCAGGGCGTCTGTTCTCATCTCAACGGCTCTGGTCACTCCTGGTCATTTCAGGAATTTTGCTTTGCGCTAGCCCACCGGCAGACGCTCAATTTAGCGCCCAAGGCCGAGCCCCCAGGACCAAAGCTACTCCAAAGAAGTCTGGCCAAACTCCCCCTTCTTCGCCCAGTAAGAAACCCAAAGAAGCCGGAGAATCCAGAAAAAATAACCCCTCAAAAATGGATCGCAGTGAGGTTCTCATTAAGCGTTATGAAAAGCTCATTCTAAGTAACCCCGGTGAGGAAGTTCCCATTGCCCGCTTGGCTGAGCTGGTGCGCGCGCGAGATGGCAATTTAGCGGCGCTATTTGATAAGTTAGAGCTACGGTATGCAGGCCATGCTGATAAGTATGCAGTTTTAGTCGCTTGGGCTGCCCTGCTTTCTTACGACTCTCAAAAAGAAGCGGCCCTCAACCAACTCAAGAAAGCTACGCGCAAAAATAAAGGGCGCCCCGAAGCGTGGCAGCTCCTTGGTCGCCTGCAAGGAGAACTTGGTCAAAAGAAGGAAGGCATTCGCAGTTACGAAAAAGCCCTTACTACTTTGAAGGGCCCAGCCCGGCATCTCCTTCTTAGAGAGCTACGTGATCTCTCGCTGGACACACTGCAATTTGATCTCGCACAAACCTATCACCGACAATTAGCGAGTTCAGCTCAAGGAAACCTTTTCTTGCAGGGCGAACTTGGGCGTAAATTGCTCGCTCGCGAACATACAGAACTTGCCATTTTAGAGTTCAAACGTGTCGTAAAGACCGCAAGAGGAGACCACCGGGCTCTCGCGCCAGCCCTTCGCGATCTCGGGCAAGGAGAAATTCATGGACAAAAGTATGCCGCTGCCATCGGGCACCTAAAACGTGCCAGTGCTCTCTCTCGTCAAAGTCCCGGTTTACAAAGCTCCATTGATAGTTTGCTGGCGGAGGCTCACAAAAAGAACGGCACTCTTGCCACTTTTTTAAAGGAACTTGGCAAGCAAAGAGGAAACGCACATCGTTTGGCTCTACTAGCTCGTTTGCACAGTGAGCAAGGAAATACTCCCCAGGCTATTGAGGCATACGAACGGGCCCTTCGCCTTGCTCCCAAAAACCTCGATCTGCGTCTCAAAGTGGTGCGCCTCTATGAGCTCAGTGGTCAACTGGAAAAAGCCACCGCAAACTACGCGCTCGTGCTTCGTCATTCCCCCCGCGATGTGCGCCTCTCTTTACGCTACATGGAGATGCTCTTAGCCCAGGGTAGGCGCAAGGACGTACTTTTAGAGTTTGATAGAATTGAACGCAGTACCCAAAAGGATTTTGAGGGGGCCTTATTGCTTCTCGACTTGGCCGAACACCTCAATGAAAGAGAGCGTGCCGACGCTCTCCTCTCTCGCCTTTATCGCATTCAGTCGGCAAATCCGCGAGAATTGGTCGAGTTGGGGTCCCGTTTTTACCGAAAAGGCGAGACCAAACAGGCTCATGCAGTTTGGGAAAAGATCGTAAAGAATCGAAGCAAGTCCGTCAGTGCACAAATTATTTACGGAGAGGTTCTCATCGATCACGAGGCCCTTGTTTTAGGGGTTGGCGCTCTAAAAAAAGCGGTTCAACTTGGCTCTTCGTCTCGCAGAGCTCAGCGCGCCCTTGCTCTAGGAGCGGAGCGAGCAGCCTCTCAAAGTACGGGTAAAGAAAAAAAAGAATACGAGCAAGAATCCCTCGACGCTTGGCTATTTTTACTCTCTGAGACCAGCAAGGGTGCCGCCTCTACACATAACTCCGATCAAGCTCTGGCCCGGCGTCACATTGTGCGCATCTACGGTCGAAGACGCGCCCTGAGAGCGAAGGAGGCTCAATGGCGCAGTGAACTTCTTGCGTCTCCCCCTTCTCTTATGGCTGGTCGACTTTTGGTTGAGGCTTACTTGTTGCAAAGAAAGTATGACTCGGCCATTGCAACTCTTCAACTACTCATGCGCCACCGCCCTGGCGACATTGCAACACTTCTCACCTTGGAGAAAACCTATGGGCTCATGGGAGAAAACGAGCTTGTGCTCGCTACGCTCGAAAAGCTACGCAAATATGATCGGCGCAACTCCCGCCGCTATTTGGAGCGTATGGCTCGGGCCGCCACAAGCGCAAACGACAGAGAAGCGGCCCTCAGGTTCACCGAGCTAGGTGTAAAAAGCGCGCCCCTCGATGCAGGAGCCCAGGGGCGTTTGGGCGATCTGTATCTTTCCCTGGGCCAGGCTGAAGCCGCAGAAAACGCCTACAGAGTAGCGTTGGAACAAGACGATAGAAAAAGCGAAGTCGCCCTCAAGTTGGCCCTCCTGCTCGCTGAACGAGAGCAAGTTCAAGAAGCCCTCGCCCTTCTTTCGCGTATCATTCGCAGGGAAAAAAGAGAAGATCTGATTCGCCAAGCGTCGAGACGCTATTTGAGCCTCTGCATCCCCCGAGAGGAAGTGCAACGACTCGAAGAAATTCTCCGCCCTCTTGCTGTAGCTATGCCCGAACGCTCTATTTATCAAAGCCTCTTGTTGGAGACGTTGGGCGCTCAGCTCTACCCGCTACAACAACAGCTCGCTCATGGATCAAGTCAAGAAAAGGCTGATGCGTCTCAGAAACTCACTCGTTTAGCCGAGTCTTCTACCAGCCCTCTTTTGCAAGCCCTCCTCGGTGAAAACGTCAACTCACAACTTCTGGCGATTGAAGTTCTTGCCCACAGTAAGAACAGAACTTCAGGACAGGCCCTCCTGGCCTACTCAAGAAGCTCGGTGCCCCAGCATAGACGAGTTGTCGCAATTTTGGCCTTAGGAAAAATGGCCCAGCCGGGGCCATTGCATGATCTTTCCGGCCATTTCTTCGAGCTAGAGGGAGTACGCCGTGGCCCCATTGCCCTGGCTACAATATGGGCCGTAGCTCAGTCCCCCCAGGCTCAGTCAAGCAAGGCTCTCACGAACGCCCTCGAGCAGGGTACACCTGATATTCGCGCAGCGGCAGCATTGGCCCTAGCGCAACTGCAACACAATTCCCCCGCCGCAAAAAGACGGACGGCCCAGGCTCTTATCGAGCTGCTCGTAAACGATCGAGCAGGCCCCCTGCCGCGGGCAGCAGCAGCATTGGCCCTAACAAACTTTGCTCTGCCCGCAGAGGGCTCCCAACAAGCAGCTCTTTCCTTAGGAACTCGAAGTAGCTCCCCCCTGCTAGCAGGCAGCTCCTTACTCTCTTTGGCGCGCACCTCCAAAAAAGCCTTCGTTGTACCGCTGATTGCACGAGCCCTCACTCGAGTCGACTCTGAGATACGAAGTAGCGCCGTATCCGCCTTGATGGCACAAGCGCCCGACTCTCCAGCGCCGACATTTCTCCCTTCGCTCATGACTCCCCTCACTTTGAACCCGAGCCAATGGGTACAAAGGGCACTGCACCCCCGCGAGAAAAGTACGACGAGGGGCCATGCAAGTTGCGAGGACTCAGCGTCGCTCCTGGAACTTATCTCCCCCGACTACATCGAGGAGGCACGCCAAAGCCTGCACGCTTCGCCCCAAAGCGCGCGGGTAATTCTTCAAGAACTAGTGCTGAGTACCCACCTGTTCGGCCCCTATCTTTTTTCACGCTCCTCTGTCAATCGCAAAAGATTAACAGACAAGAAAACACCAGCTGACAACATTCTGCCCTGTGAAAAAATCGCGGAGAGTGTTCGCCTGGCTCTCCTTCCAGAAATTGCCCAACTAGCGGGCGAGCGCCATAGTCCGTCATCGCAAAGACTGGCGGCCCTTGCTCTACCTTTACTTCGGGCGCACGAAAATGCAGCTCAACGAGTTTTACTCAGAAGTGCACTGTCGAGCCCAGATATTCTCATTGAAAATGCGGCTCTCAACGCCGTGGGTGCATTCCCCTCCCCTGAAGCTCTTACTTTGTTAAAAGAGGAGATTGATAGAGGCTCTGGCTGGGCCAAAGTGCTAAGAATTGCCAGCACTCTCGGAGAGATGCATGCGACAGAACTCTCCGAGAGTTTTCAAAAAAGGGTTAGCGCTCTCCTTCATTCGCTCACACAAAACGAACATGCCCTTGTTCGCGAAGAAGCAAGGGCAGCTCTTGAGTTGGAAGTCTACGGGAAGTCCAGACGCAATTAGCTAGCGCGCTTCGACTTTTTCTTCGTTTTGTTCGACTTCTTTGCTCCCTGAGTCGAGGTGGAGGCGGCTTTGCTTTTAGTTTTGCTTTTCGCTTTATTTTGCACAATCGGGGCGAGCGCATGCTGTTGTATCAGACCCAAAAAGGTCAAAACGGCGTGCCCTGTCGCTCCCTTAGGATTCATACCCGATGCTCTATCGCGAAAAACTGGCCCAGGAATATCGCAATGCATCCACGGTACTCCCTCGGTGAACTCGCGTAAAAAGAGAGCTGCGGTAATAGCCCCCCCCATGCGATCACCCGTATGTTTGAGATCAGTAATATTACTCTTGAGCTGGACCGCTAGCTCCTCAATCAACGGCATTTGCCAAAAGCTCTCCCCAGCACTAGCTGAAGCTTCTTTCATAGCAGAAGCGATTTCCTGGCTTCCGGTATAAAATGCTGAAAAGGGAGCTCCTAAAGAAACCAGCGTCGCACCAGTGAGCGTGGCTGCGTCCACAATGAAGTCAGGTTGAAGCCGAGCCGCATAGGTGAGTGCATCGGCAAGCACTAGGCGCCCCTCAGCATCGGTGTTGATGACTTCTACGCCTTTTCCACTCAATGAATCGAGTACATCGCTTGGACGATACGCTTTTGCGTCCGGCATATTTTCTGCGGCGGCGATAATGCCGTGCACCTCCACATTGAGACCTAGGGCGCTGACGGCCTCCATCATGCCAAGCACAGCACCTGCGCCCGACATATCGGTCTTCATGTCTAACATACTGCCCCCAGGCTTTATGCAGAGCCCACCCGAGTCAAAAGTAATACCCTTGCCAACGAAAGCGACTTTTCCTTGAGGGCGAGCGGGTTTGTAGATCAGGTGAATGAAATAGGGGAGGTTTTCGCTGCCTTTACCCACCGCATGATGCAAATGCATCTTTGCCTTCACAATGCCTTTATGATCAAGAATTTTACAAGAAAGCTTGTTTTTCTTGGCAACCAAGCGTGCCCTGCGCGCAAATTCTTCTGGAATAAGAACATTGGGCGGTTCATTGACCAAATCTCGCGCCATACAGACACCTTCGGCCACCTTCAGGCCAAGAGCGAATGCCTTTTTATCACCAGCGTTAGGAGTCTTCTCACGTAAAACCTGAATCTGTTTTAGTTCAGTTTTTGATTTGTCTCCGGTAAAGTACTTATCAAATTTATAGGCTCCTAAATGACTCCCCTGAGCAACCGCACGTAAATCGAGCTCCCTATCAACGGCCACATTGATCTTCTTGGGCTTAAAAGGGAGACACGCCCTCACTCCCGAAGCTACAGCCGCCGCTAGTCGAGCCTCTTGTCCAAAAGAAGCACCGTCTCCACCTTCGGCCTGTCGAACGCCAGCGAACACTAAGCGCCCCACAGCCTGATTGCCCAAGACGGGGATGCTCGCTACGCCACCTTTCTCTGGCTTAAACTGAATCGCTTCGAGGTGTGCCTGCAAGCCCCCGCCCAGGGTGGTCTCCCAGCTATCAACAATCGAATTTTCGGTCAGAGGGCCATCAACAATTACCACGAGGGCGTCCGCTTTTTCTGTCGCGGGACTTTTGTTTAGGAGAGAGATTTTGACAGTCATCCTTGGAAGGCTAGCAGCGCTACTGCGCCGCCCGAAGAGGCTTACGCACTTCCCCCCGCCTTCTGTGTCGCTTCAGGAAGTGCCTGAAGAGTATCTTTGTAGCGAAGGGCTCCTCCTGACAACGAGCCCTCTCAAGGGCTACTTATTGCGGCTCCACACAACCAGCCGCCATTCGATTCGGTAATGACTCCCGGACAACGCAACTTGTCCCGTGGACCATAAAGTACGCACTTTTTACCCGGACCGCATTCCATAGAACACTCAGGATTATCGTTGCAGTCCAAGCTACAGGTTCCCGTTGTTTCGCAGGCCATTGAACAAGGCGCAGTATCGCCACAAGTTCCCTGACAATTACCCTCACCGATACAGGTAAATCGAATAAGAGGGGCGCTGCTTTCAGCGGCTTTGCAGGTCGATCCCAAGGCGCATTTTATTTGAACTTCGGTAGAGGCGTTCGCTGCAATTTCACATTCGGAAGACTCAAGACACTTTGCAACACATGGGGAAGACCTGCAGTCAAAAGAACAGCGCCCCTCTGCTTCGCATACACAATCGGGACGACAAACAACGGTGTCCCCGTTTCCGGTACCGGAATTTCCGCCGGTGCTGACAACATCGCTCCCTCCGGTAGAAAGAACGCCGCCCGTGGAGACAGTTCCCCCCAGATTGTGTCCCCCCATTGAAGAACCGCCCAAAGCAGTTGTGCCACCACTTCCTTTTTGCTCGGCACCACCACTCGCTGAATGCTTTCCATTTTTGTCTTCACCGTTTGCGTCCACATTCTCCCCATCAAGAGAAATACCCACAAACCCACAACCAGCAGTGAGAACGGCCCCACTCACAAAGAAGACATGTAGTATACGAGGCGTAAAGAAAGCTGTGGTTGTCATGATTATTTCTTAAAGCGAGCGAACCGAGCGCGAACAGGAACCCGAAAAGAAACACCCTCGGCAAGAACTGGAAATTGAACCTGCCCGGCTGCCCCCTTGAGACAAATACCTAGAGGAGCATTCGCCCAAGTAGCCGGCTCTATACTAACCTGAGCCGATCCGCCCTTGGCGGCAACCGAAAAGTGCAGATAAACCTCGGGTGACTTCTTGGGATCGTGCAAATGTCGAATAAAGCAATCTTCGTACGCGGCGCTTTTTCCTTGTACGGCACTAGAGAGCTTTTGTTGTCTTGTGAGAGTTTTTGGGGAATGAGGCGTCAATGGCGCCTTGGGGCCGCCTGTTTTCTTAGGGGTCAATGTGGGCGCATCAAGAGTAGGTGCATCGGGGGCACCTTGCCCCAAGGTGGGAAATGGTGTCACAGGGGAAGGCTCCGGGCCCCCAACCACAACCACTTGCTCCCCTCCGCTACCGCTCTTCTTTAACAAGGCGACAGCCGCTCCTAGGCCGATCGCTATCACTCCACCCACAATCAGGAGTCCCAAAAGAAGGCCGTGCAACTGCTTTTGATTTGTCGAAACCTTTTCTGTTCCCTCAGCTCTGGGGGGCAGCACCCCCGAAGCTGTGGGCGCGAGCTCCGCTGCAATTCGCCCCGTATTTTCTAAATCATGGAGAGCCACCACCGAATCCCTGCCTGGGTTCAGTCCTTTGGGAAAAATTCGGGAAAGCGCCTCTTCGCGAACTCGTAGGGGCTCAACTTGTAGAGTCTCGGGTAAAAGTGCGAAGTCATCGCGAACTACCTCTTTCAAACGTAAAGCGACCTCCTCGTCGTCCTCGGTTTGCAACTTTCTTAATCGACGAGAAAAAGCGAGAGCCGATTCGAAACGAGCGGGCGGTTTTTTTTCAAGAGCTTGGGCCAATACCTCATCGAGACCCGGTGGAATATCCGCCCGCGACTTAGAAGGGGGGTCGGGCACCTCGTTGACCATGCGCACAACGGTTTCGCCGATAGAGTCCGAGAAGAAGGGCGTCTCTTGCACTAAGAGCTCTAAGAGCAACACTGCCGCAGAATATTGGTCGGAGCGCGGCGTTGCAGCCTCCCCCTCAATCGTCTCAGGGGCAGCATAACCCATTTTTCCACGAAATACGCCGGACTTTGTCGATTGTCCGCGGCTAGGCCCGCTCATACTTGCAATACCAAAGTCGAGCAGGTGCACGTGGCCCTTTTTGGAGAGCAATACGTTGTCCGGGGCGACGTCCCGATGAACAATTTGAATTTCTTGACCCTCCGCCGTCTCAAATTGGTGGGCGTAATGCAAGGCGTCCAATATTCGTCTAACAATGTAGATACAAATATCGACAGCTATGGGTAAATTCTTTGCAGCTCGATAGTCAAGCCAAGGTGAAAGCGAGTAGCCGTGCACGTACTCAAGCACCATGATGTGTGCACCCTCATCAATGCCAAAATCAATGATATTGGTGATGCCCGGATGTTGCATCTTTGAAAGAATTTCGGCCTCTCTTTTGAAAAGACGATTTCCTTCTTCGGACGAGCGAATATCGGTGCGCATACGTTTGACGACGACTGGACGAGTGAAGCCTTCTGCACCCTCGACCCGGGCGAGATGCACTGTGCCCATACCTCCCTCCCCCAAGAGGCGCACCACGCGATAGCGCCCCAAAAGAAGTTTAGAATCTAGTTCGTCGACATTTTCACTCATGAGATAGCGAGAGGCAATTAGCCTATTCTAAACTTCAACTACCGCACTAAGGAGCCGAAATCGAACGAGGGCGCCTCAGATAATAATGTATGCCGTGGGTCGGGTGTGAAAACGCAATGGGCAAAGTTCCTTCCCCAGCGTATTCGCCCGAAAATCGGCGCTGCTTGTCCATTTGCAGTTCTTTGCCTTCGACCGAGACTGACCAACCGGGTAAGGCCTGACCCCTTACTTTGACTTCGCTTCCAGGGGCGAAGCCACCCAACGTGGAAACCCGGGCAGCGGGGGCCTGAGTATCGTACACAACTGAAACCACCGTCGTGCGAGATTGCCGGGGAGGAGAGCTGGCGGCGGAAAACACAAGGGAGTGTTTACCCCTGCGCAAGGCTCCTGATGAAAAAACATAGTGGGGCGCTTTGGTTTTAATAACACGCCCTCCGACTCGCAAAGAATAGGACGATGCCTGGGGAGCTGTTGGCCAACTCACAGTCACTCTCGGCAATTTTTGCTGGTACATCACCGTATAACGGCGCCCATCTGTTACAATACTTGCAGAAGGCGCAAATTGGGGCAACTTGCGGGTCCCGCCATCTCGTAAAATACGAATGACTCCTTTTGCCACAATAGTGTCAGGATCTTTCAGGCAGCGAATTTCGTAAGCATGGCGACCACGCGCTAGGCCAAGAGCGGCAGTCGCTTCAGCCTCAGTTCGTTGGCCCTTCACGCTCATGCGCGCGGGCCCGTCACATAAAGAAGAAAAGTCTAAACCAACCTTAGTAGGCGGGGTAGGGTCATGAATAACGAAGCTATCACCAGCGGTTGCGACAACGTCTGGCGATGCAACCCCATCCCCTCTTTCGATTTCTATCTCTTCTTCAGCCTCTTGCTCGGGGTTCTCCTCTTTGGCACCTTCTAGTGACTTCTCCTCGCCTGGCTCTTCTTCGATAACAACTCCACCAATTTCAAGCTGAAGCTCCTCGCCAGCTTGAATACTACGTTTTTTAGCCCCCTTGCTTCCCCCCCACTCAATTTTCCCGAGCTCGACAGCCAGAACCATGCGAGCGCCCTCGCGCCTCAACGTGACAAGACTGTTTTTGTCGATCACTATATCGCCAAACTGCGAGTCCAAAATTAACGTGCCCGCGTTGGTACGAACGTCGGCCTCCCCCACCTCCACTGAGAGTTGCAAGGGGCCACTCTTGCCTCCTCGAACACGAAATCGAACTATTGAAGCCGGTTTTAGGGTCAAAAGGGCGCCATTGTTTAGACGAAATTTTGCGGTTGATTCTGTCGGAGTACGCGCGCCGTCCCCGTCAGAGAATTGATCACCAAGCTCAGCCTCAAACCACTTTCTCTGAGACTCCGATTCATCACGATCGGGAGCACCTGAAAATTCGGTGAGAGTAGCTAAGGGTGAGACCATGGCCCACCGGTACCCAATAAAAGAAAGCACACTAAAGAGAGCGAGGACCAATGCGGCCACCAGCCATTGACCTTGAGAGATCCTGGGGGACGGCTTTTGTTCAACGCTCATGGACTCTTTGATTCTAATATATTCATTTAGGGGGTCAGGGCGATATTTAGAATCACCACGCCTCTATTTTGAACGCGCACGATTCGACGCTGACGGGCAAAATCCGGATGCTCAAACTGAATGGTGTAACGACCGGGGGCAAGTTCGAGTTCAAATTCCCCATTGGGCTCTACTGCGATCGTAAGATTTCCCGGGGAGATTGAGATCTTAGCGGAGATGCCCTTTCCCCGTAAATCGCGCACAGAGCCCTTTACTTGGCCGGCCGGCACCGCTGGATACATCACCATCTCGCCCTGACGCTCTTGCCCCTTCTTAAAATGAATCGTCGCATCTTCGAACCCCGATGTTTTCGCGACGATCTCAATTTCACCTTCGGGAATATCTAAAAACTCAAAGTGCCCGTCGGCAAAGCTGCGCTCTTCCTTATCGTCTTGTCCCCTTTGTTTGACAACAATCAACACATCAGCGAGGGGGCGCCCGCCTTCGTCCACAATTGAGCCTCGGGTAGGAGGTGTCTTGAGGACCACCGCGAGGGGCGCGACAACTGATTTTTTCGTTTCACCTGTCTTAGAAGTTGAAGAATCATTGAGGTCTTTCCCTGTATTTGAGTCACTTTGGCTGGTCTTCTGAGAGTAAGCACCGATTCGCCATGTCAATCTCACCATGGCCCCGACGCGAGGATTTATGGCAATGAGCTCCGTTTCGGGGAGAGGTTTCGAACGAGCACTCAGGCCAAGGTCCACAGAACCGCCCAGGGAAAAGTGATCGTTGAGCTGCTGCCGTGCGCCCACAGAAAATTGCCAAGGTGATTTCGCAAAGCGTGGGGCCCCTGAGCCTACCAAAATTTCACCCCCGAGTTCTGCCAGTAATTCCGTAGCCTCTGTCAGACGATGACTCCCCCCCAATCCCCATTGAATAGCCGACCAAGAACTGGCACCAAGAGAGATGATGTCTCCGGTAGAGAGCAGGTCAACCTGGGGAACCAAAGCCTCCGAGCGGTCGAGATGAAACCCACCGTGAGCGGCCCACCAAGTGCGCGCCCCCCAAGGACCTCCCGCTAATAGTCGTAACGACGGGCTCAAAGCCTCGAGTTCAATAGAAGGCGCCTCGGCGCCCAGTAGACGTAAATCGGCTTCTGCACCGATAGAGAATTGGGGCGTAAGCGGGTACACAAAACGCGCCGAGATTCGAGGTTCACCGTAAAGGTTACTTCCCTCATTCGCATCACCAAAAAAATCGACTTGCCCGTTGATGTCCATTCCCAAATTGAGTTGGGGGAGAGGTGAGTAGGCAAGGGCTACCCTGGAGGTCAGTCGATGGGTTACCTGAGACAAATCGCCGACAGGTTCAACAAATGCATAGCCTGCTCCCGCTGCTACCACCCACGGTCGAGCCGCACTGACTGGAAGAGCCAAACGAATGAAGCCCGGCAGTGCTCGCTCATTTTCGCCAAGAGGCGTGTTGGCTTCCAAGGTGGTTTTTTCCGCTCCTTCTTGAGCTACCGCTTCAAACGAAAAAAGTACGATCACGCTCGCGAGCAGGAGCCGCATCGTTCGAGGAGATCTCGGGGCCGAATGAGTCGCTTTTGTAGCGTCTGCTGAGCCGGATAAAAAAGCCATAAAGGAGAGCGTTAAAGTAACACACGACCGGCGCAATTTCTTCCGCTGCGCACACTTCAATGAGTGGATCCTGCGGTCCCCATCGCCTCGCCCGAACTGGGGGAGGGAAATGATACAAATTTTGCGCTCATCTGGCTATTTTCTTCAGCGATTCTTTCTACTGCTACCCAAAGAGACTCCCCTTGGGTTATGCATCGCCATGGCGCTCTTTCCTTCCGCAGTAAACAATCTTTGCTCCGCGCTGAAAAGCCCCCACGCATAAACCCTCGTGGCTGTACTCGTCACAGGCGCCTCGGGCCATCTCGGTAATAACCTAGTGCGCCTTTTGTTGAGCGAAGGGCACGAAGTCTACGCGCTAGTTCATCAAAATAATGAGGCTCTAAAAGACCTACCAGCACTCCGCCACGTGCACGGCGACTTATTCAATCCTAAAAGTTTAGAAACTTCTTTCTCGAATATCGAGTGCGTTTTTCATCTCGCAGGGAAGATCTCCATCATGGGAGATCCCGATGGTAGTGTGTGGAAAACAAACGTCGAAGGCAGCTTCAACGTGGCGCAAGCAGCCCGCAAGGCAGGAGTCAAGAAACTGATTCATGTCAGCTCCGTTCACGCTTATGATGCCCAAGTCACCCCAGGCTCAAACCGTCAGAGACTTGATACACTAGATGAATCCTTTCCTCTTCTTCAATTGAACTCTGCGGCCGCCGCCTATGACATTTCAAAGGCTGAAGGGGAGCGGCAAGTTCGCACACAAATAGCTCAGGGACTCAACGTCACGGTGGTTCACCCTACGGGGGTAATCGGTCCCTTTGATTTTGCGCCCTCGCGCATGGGACAACTCTTTTTGGATCTCAAAAATAGAAGTCTGCCGAGCCTCATCGCTGGTGAGTTCGACTTTGTTGATGTGCGCGATGTTGCCCGTGGGCTCATTCTTGCTTGGCAAAAAGGAAATAGTGGGGAAAATTACTTATTGGGCGGGCGCACTGCCACCATCAAAGAGTTGGCCCAAATCGCGACCGACTTTACCTCAATTCCCCCTCCCTCTATCACTTGCCCCATGTGGTTAGCCCGAGCAAGTGCACCCTTGGCGGAGTTTTGGTCCCGTATTTCGCGCACAGAGGCCCTATTTACGCGCGAGTCGTTGGCAACACTGCAACGGCAACGAAAAATATCATCGGCAAAAGCCCTCAGTGATTGGGGCTATGCACCACGTCCTCTTGAGGAGAGCATTGCAGATCTCTATACGGATTTTTCTCGGCGTGGCCTCTAAACGCTCATCTTACCACCAGTATTTCGTGCCTAGACGAAGTACTGACGTTTAGTTCAGACGTGCCAATGACCGAAATAGAAGTTCATAGATTACTCACGTGGTCAGAAATACTCTTTGCCGCCATTACGCTTATTTTACTCAGTTGCATCGTCGCGCCCTATGGTCGACACCAGCGCGGAGGCTTTGGTCCAAGTATTCCCAACCATATAGGCTGGATTATGATGGAGCTGCCCAGCTTGGCGGTGTTCATACCTGTTTACCTAGCTGGCGAGAACGCATTCAATCGAGCGCCTCTTCTTTTGTTTGCCCTCTTTCAATCTCATTACCTCTACCGAACACTCGTCTATCCTTTTAGGCTCAAAACGAAAACCAAGTCCGTGGCCCTCGTCATTGTTGTACTGGGCGCTCTCTTCAATAGCTTAAACGCCTACATCAATGGGCGCGAACTCTCCCATTTTGGTCATTATGGTAAGGACTGGTTGGGTGATCCCCGTTTTATAGGTGGCACTCTCCTTTTTCTTCTGGGATATTTTATCAATCACCAAGCTGACAAAGTCCTGATGAATCTGCGCCAACCGGGTGAAACAGGATATAAAATTCCCTATGGGGGGCTCTACCGCTATGTATCTTGCCCCAATTATTTGGGGGAAATCATCGAATGGGTCGGCTTTGCCATTGCCTGCTGGTCCCTGCCGGCCCTGGCTTTTGCTCTCTATGCGGCAGCCAACGTGGGCCCTCGCGCTCTCGCCCACCACAGATGGTATCAAGAAAAGTTCGCCGACTATCCTTCGGAGCGCCACGCTCTGCTGCCTTTTGTTCTATAGGTTCTCTCGTGATCATTCTAGGAATTGAAACATCTTGCGATGAAACCGCCGCTGCGGTGGTCGAAGATAATCTTGTACGCAGCGACGTCATTCATACACAAATCGCCCTGCACGCAGAATTTGGGGGAGTCGTGCCCGAACTCGCCTCGCGAGACCATCTGCGGAATATTCGCCCCGTAGTCGATCAGGCACTCGCTGATGCAAAGGTGAGCCTTGATGATATCGACGCGGTGGCAGTCACCTGTCGGCCTGGGCTCACCGGTGCCCTTCTGATTGGCACACAACTCGCAAATGCCCTGTGTTGGGCCTCCGAAAAACCCTTGATAGGTGTGGACCATCTCATCGGGCATCTCCTGGCTGTTTTTTTGGACTTTCCCGGTAAAGACTGCCCTCCTCCCCCTCAATTTCCCTTCATCGGTCTGGTGGCCAGCGGCGGACATACGGCCATCTATCGAGTGGGCGGCCCCACTCACGAGTCTATCGTTGAACTGGGCGCAACCCGAGACGATGCAGCAGGCGAGGCGTACGATAAAATCGCTAAGCTTCTTGGTCTGGGTTATCCAGGAGGACCCATCATCGACCAACTCGCTCAAGAGGGAGATCCTTATAAAATTGAACTATCCACTCCCATGAAAAATAGAAAGAGCTTAGAGTTCAGCTTTTCGGGACTAAAAACCCAGGTCGCACGCTGGGTGCAAAAGAACGGGCTGCCCAAAAACGATGATACTTTACGCAACTTATGCGCGGCCTTTCAACGCATTGTTGTGGACACCCTCATAGAAAAATCAATCGCCGCCGCTAAAATGGAGAAGATAACAACCATCGCCTTGGCTGGAGGCGTATCGGCCAACAGCGAGTTGCGGGGTCGAGGCCGTGAACTCTGCAAGAATGCTGAAATTGACTTGATTGTACCTCATTTTAGCGCCTGTACCGACAACGCAGCCATGATTGCCTATGCGGGTTCTTTTCAAGCTCTACGCGGAGAGAACAACCGCGATGGTCTTGAGGTTTCTCCCCGGTCGATTTTACCTCGCCTTACAGTAAAAGGCGGTAGCGACCGCCGTCGATGAATAGAAACGGTCACGGACGGCGCGCTCGACGTAAAGAGGCTTCTAACCTTTCGCCATCGCCGTCATGAAGGCCAATCTGATAGTCTACTAAGTCGCCATCTTTGCCTACAACCACCACCAAAGGAATGGAACTTACTGGATTATAGCGTCGAGAGAACTCTGGAAACTCCAAACCGTTGATCACCTGTTCATTGCCCAAGTGCTGCTCTCTCAAAAAGCCCGGCACATGACTCCAAGTGTCCGCATCGTCCACCGAGACAAGCAGTAAGCGCACAGAAACTTTTTCTGCGGCTCGGCGAATAGCTGGCATTTTTTTGGCACAAAGCTCACACCAGCTAGCAAAGAACACGACGGCAAAAGCTTCGCGCCCCACCAACTCTTTCGAGTTTAATTCGGCACCCGCTAGATCAACAAGCTGAAAAGAAGGTACCCTGTTTTCTCTAGGCCGTACCTTGGTGATGCTTTCCGATTTAGAGCGTTGTAGACGCGCAGTGCGCGCGAGTTCTGCCTTTTGTAGAATCTCTGAGAGAACCTCAGGAATTGGCGGAGCCTTCTCCCCCGAGGACTCACCAACCTCAGAAGCTCTCCCCTGGCTCAAATGTGATGCAGGCGTAGCCGGAGCGCAGCTCCCCAAGAGCGCGCCCCAAGTCAAGAGCCATACCGCCACGGATTGAGTCATCTAACCTAAGAGAGCGGCCGGTGCGCGAAAAGCAGGAGGTCTGTGATGAAAATGCCTACCCCGCTTCCGTCCAGACTAAAACTGACAATAAATGCGGAGCTTCTGCGAGTAGATCAGGTTATAAAGCGCAATTTTTGGCCGTTTAGCTCCGTAGTAAATTCGGCCTTGCCCACGCGAGAGCCCCCGAGTAGCAGGAAGAACGCAAAAGACATCAATTTTGCCTTTGAGTTCTCCAAGACCCTGACCGATGAAAATACTCGTAGCCGGTAATAATCTCATGTCGCTTCGCATTGTCGATGCGTTGATGCACCGTCATCAGGTTGTCTGCTTGCAACCCGCCGGAACCTCCAACTGGAAAACAGACCAGCTGAATGCCGACATGGTCGTAGGGGAAATTACCTCCCCACAAGCGCTCACAGACGCTGGGGCAGAAACCTGCGATGCATTCATCGCCTGCTCTACGGTAGATGAGCAAAATATTGTTGCGTGCATGGCAGCGCGACGTTTAGGTGCTCAGCGTACTATTTGCGTGGTCAATGGTCATTCGTTTCTCACAACGGGTGACGATGGCGCAAAGATGACGGAGTCCTTGGGCATCCAACATGTCGTCCGTCCCATCGAGCAACTCTCGGACGAGTTGATCTCGATTGTGTTGGTACCCGGCGCTCTAGAAATCGAGTCGGTTGCGGACGGGCGCCTCGCCCTCTTTCGCTATGCGGTCGAGGCCAACTCAAAAAGCGTCGGTAAGAAGTTGAGTGATCTCAACTTACCAGACAAGACCCGACTGGTGCATGTACGCCGAGGCGAAGAATTCATCGTGCCTCGAGGAGACACCGTTTTACAACCGGGAGACAAAGTGATCTCCATGGGAACTCGCGAGAGTTGCGCCCAATTGGGTCCTCTGCTCTGTGCAGCTCGTCCCCGAGCCAAGGAGGCTGCCATCATCGGCGGTGGGCGCGTGGGTAGAGCGGTGACTCGAGGGCTTATGAGCGCTGGCTGGCGGGTGACGGTCATCGATTCAAACGAAGATCGTTGCAAGGTCATCGCCGAAAGAACAGAAGCCCTTGTGCTTCATGGCGACGGAACCGATCTATCCCTTCTTGAGCAAGAACACATCGGAGAGCGCCCCGTGGTCATTGCAGTGACCGATAGCGATGAAAAAAATCTTCTCGTCTCCCTTGTTGTAAAGCAACTCGGTGACGCCCGAGTAGTGACCCGGGCGGACCGCCTCAGCAACGAGCGTCTTTTTGAACGTGTCGGTATTGACGTTGTGCGCTCAGCGCGAGGAGCTGCGATTCGCACCATATTGCGCGCCATAGACGAACGTGAGTCCGAAATTTTAACTGAACTCGAACATGGCACCGCTTGTGTGATGGAAATTACAGTGCGTCCGGGAGCCAAAGAACTTGGTCTCACCCAACTTGCCCCCCCCGCCTACGCTGTAGTGGGGGGAATTTTACGAGGCAACGAAACATTGATTCCCGGGGGACAAGATTCGCTCCAACCCGAAGACCATCTCTTCGTTTTTTGCGCGCGAGACGATCGTGAGGCGGTCACCCGCTATTTTGAACAGCCCACTCCCCCCGCAGACAACGATTAGGGCATAGAATAAAGATGCGCGTACTTCTTGTTTTAGGTGTAATTGGTCAGCTCATTCGCCTTTTTTCTCTGGCGTTTGTTCCCCCAACCCTCCAGGCAATTTGGGACCAAAATTGGGCAGAGTTCTCGTTTTTTGCAGGGCCTCTATTTCTCACTCAGGCAATGAGTGCCGCCGCTTCACGGCTTCCGGGGCCCGACGGAGCCATCATGCGGGCCGAGGCTCTCGCAGTGGTGGCAGGCACCTGGCTCGCTATCGCCTGCGTGGGGGCTCTTCCTTACGCATTCTCGGGCCTGCACCCCGTCGATGCCCTCTTTGAGTCGATGTCTGGATTTACCACGACAGGCGCCACGGTTCTCACGGACTTCGCCTCTCATGGGCGCGCGTTTTACCTTTGGCGCGCCATGACTCAATGGTTTGGCGGCATGGGTGTCATTGCCCTCTTCGTCGTAATTTTGCCGCGCCTGGGTATCGCTGGCAGGCAAATGTTTTTTGCAGAAGCTTCGCGTGCTCCAGCAGAAGCTGTCAGCCCTTCGGCTCAAATGAGCGCCCGACGCTTGTGGATCCTTTACGTCTTGCTGACCTTCTTGCTTATGCTTTGCCTTAAATGGGCGGGGATGACTTTTTACGACTCAATCGTCCATGCCCTCACCACTCTCTCTGCGGGCGGTTTTTCACCTCATCCTCAATCTATCATGGGGTACAACAACGCAAAGGTCGAGTGGATCTTGGCTCTCTTTATGCTCCTCTCGGGCACCAGTTTTACTTTGCAATATCGCGTCTTTACCGGCCGAGCCTTGGGCTTCTTCAAAGACGGCGAGTTCATCTTCTACATGATAGTCATCGCCTGCATTACTGCGATGCTCTCTATCACTCTCGCCGAGAGTGTACCCTCCTTAAGTGATGTGCGGCGCAGCTTTTTTCAAGCCACTAGCCTCATATCAAGCACAGGATTTGCAAGCGAAGACTATAATTTATGGAACGATAAGGCCCGAGCATTACTTATTGTCGCTATGGTATTTGGTGGTTGCGCGGCCTCCGCAAGTGGGGGCCCCAAGGCCGTTCGCTGGCTCCTTGTGTTCAAGCACATCGCGCGGGAGATACGGCGAACTCTCCACCCTCGAGCTATCATTGCCCTTCGATATAAAGGGGCCACAGTCTCCGACGAAATCATGCGCTCGGTTTTTATGCTCGTGGTTCTTTTTCTAGTCGGCCACTTTGCCTGCGGGGTTGTACTTGTCTTGATGGGCCATCAGCTTGTCGAAGGTTTTTCGGCCGCCCTCGCTTGCTTTGGAAATGTCGGACCCGCCTTTGGCTCTGCGGGCCCCATGGGCAGTTACGCCTCTTTTGACACCCCCAGCAAACTGGTTCTCATTTTTGCAATGTGGGTTGGGCGCCTAGAAATTGTCACCGTCCTGGCGTTGCTGCACCCTGATGTGTTGCGACAGGTACGACTCTGGGGCCGTTAGAAAAACAGGGCGCACTTACGAGAGTGCACCCTAGAACAATTACTCAATCACCGAGGCGTCCAGCGCAACTCCGGCTATATCAAACGAGAGAGATGCCGGCACCTCCGTCGTCTGAAGAGCCAGCTGCAGACGAGCAATTTGAGATAATCTGCCCTCAAGTGCTATTTTATAGTCCTTGAACTCACCTGTGCATTCAAGCTCCTGAAGCAAACCGGGGCTACCAGCTATTGACTCACTTCTCGAGAGCACCTGGGCGGTCAACACTTTGCCTTTTTCGCAACGAACTCCCAGTACTAGATCCTTCACATTAGAAACGTCTAGTTCTGTCAGCGCTTTAGGCGCCCACCCACAACTCATATCTCCCTCAGGCAGTTGAGCACAATCTCGCGGTAAAAACTCCATCCACAAACCGCCCCACGCAGTTCCACCCGCCAGAGACTCGGCGTTTATTTGAGCAGAAATAACACGACGCCCACCAACTTCTCGATAGCCATTTTTAATATAGCCCCATGCTCCTTCGCCTAGAGCGAGGTCATAGGACTCGTCGAAGGTGAGCACTTTCGTCGCGCCGTCGCGCTCCGCCTCGGACCTATCCCAATAGTCGTTCGCGGCAAACCATCTTCCTCCTCGACGATTGATGCCAACAAACTTCATATCCTCTACGAGGCTGGGGTCCACATTTGTCTCCTTACAGAGCGACTCATTCAGCTCGTGACCCTCTCGAATCTTGAGCAAGTTTTGCCACGCTTCCACAGAACTCCAAGAAGGTTTACCCGTGCTCTGAATAATATTTGAAGAAGGTTGGTCCAAAGCCCAAAGAGCAACACCTGATGATTTTTGCAAACAGTTGGCGATAAATTGGAGGTTTTCTACATGACTTACTCCCTCACCGCTATCGTCACCTGCCCAACTATCAACCCACAAAGGAAGTCCCATTAAAATTTGGTTTGAACTGTATCCGGCGCTAAGGGCAAGGTCTTGAACAGTTTGATAGCTAGCGTTTCCGAGCCCTCCGGCGAAAGTCAACGTATATCCCATGGCATGCAAGGTATCGACGTTATCAATCCAATCTGACCACCAAGAGGGTTGAGGTGCCAAGCCGTTATTGGAAACGAAGGTGTCCACGGTAAGAAGTTTACCCTGAGCGTGCAGCTTCTTACCCAAATAATTCGCAAGTTTACCAAAAAGCGCGCGGTCGCCAGAAGTATAGGGCAATACCCCCTCCCCTCCTGATTCCAGATCCAAATCGACACCGTCGAGGTTTAGACGCTCCACGAGATCCAAAAGTTCAACCGTGAGAGTTTTATACCCCTCGCCCTTCAGCCCTTCACGAACTACTCCCCAATCAAAAGCAGATCCCCCCGTTTTAGTCTCGCTATTCGTTACGGTAGCAAGAACCTGAACCCCCTCAGCGTGTGCGCGTTCCACAAACCAAGCGGCCTCAGTATCGTTCCCATCAAAGAGTTCCTCTAGGCCACCCGCTTCCGTCATGGTCCAAAACTGGAGACCAATGCGAGTTAAAGTCGAAGGAACCTTCACAGCACCATATTGTGAGAGCCATACATTCTTGGCACCTTGAATACTGTACGCCGGGACCCACGCCATGACCTCTTGTCCCTCCACCTCCCTCGGGGCCCCCTCTTTTTTATCTACCTTCTCGGGGAGGAGAGCCGGCGCGCCCCCAACGTCGGAAGACTCTGCGGGGACGGACTCCTCCTCTATCTGTCCACGAGGACGCTTATCCTCCCCGCAGGAAACCACGGCGGTCAAGGGCAAAAAAAACAGAGGCAAAAGGCCCAAGGGAAATCGAGAGAAGTGTGGCATCACATTTCCGTACCTTAAGATGGCGCTTAATTCTCCAAATATGATTTTATAGACAGTGGATTAGATATTTATAAACATGATCGGGGGCTATATCCTCAGGGCAATCGCATGACTCGCCTAGCGATATCAACAAGTTAGCTCGTTGGGCAGTTTGAGGATCGCGGCGAGAATCTTTGAGTCGTATCCGGCCTTGAGGCGCTTTCTTGCAATCCCTCCGGGGACG
>Ga0256845_1001276_pt1 | contig 20538 bp, 18 predicted proteins | sample RiftiametaG_FD_189101 | JGI IMG/M metagenome (GOLD analysis project Ga0256845, IMG submission 189101) | Tube worm associated microbial communities from hydrothermal vent at the East Pacific Rise, Pacific Ocean - Riftia | ecosystem: Host-associated > Annelida > Integument > Unclassified ...
TATGATTTTAAAGTGGTTGAGTTGATTTTTTGTATGATGGGAGTGACGGAAAACCCGTCAGATCATACCAAATCGTTCGACGCTTAAATCGGCAAAAAGTATGATGGAAGCGGCGACGGCTACAACTATATCTCGAACGGAGAACAAAACAAAAAAAAGAGCCTCGAAAGGCTCTTTGTGTTCAACTCAATAATGTCAGATAGTGGAATTGCCGACTAAAAAGTCAACAGCGGCGCTATAACCAAGCTAACAATCGCCATCACATTGATTAAAATGTTCATCGCAGGACCAGAGGTATCCTTGAAGGGATCACCGACTGTATCGCCAACCACCACCGCGGTATGAGTATCTGAACCTTTACCGCCTAAATTCCCTTTCTCTACATATTTTTTAGCATTATCCCACGCACCACCGGCATTTGCCATCATCAATGCCATCAATACACAAGTAATCAAAGCACCCGATAACATACCACCCAAAGCCGCTGCACCTAAAGTAAACCCTACAATAGCCGGTGAAAAAATGGCTAAAGCGCCCGGCAAAATCATCTTCTTTAATGCTGCCTGTGTAGCAATTTCAACACATTTAGCGCTGTCGGGATCGGCCGTTCCTTCCATTAACCCCGGAATTTCCTTAAATTGACGGCGGATTTCTTTAATCATATCGAAAGCAGCCGTACCAACCGCTCGCATCGTGATGGCAGAAACTAAGAAAGGGAAAATACCTCCTATGAACATGCCCATAAGAACCATCGGATTGCTAATATCTAAGGTAAAATCTGAATTATTCTTAGAGACGATTTCTATAAACGCCGCGATGATTGTTAACGCTGCTAAGCCCGCAGCCCCAATCGCAAAACCTTTTCCTATAGCAGCAGTCGTATTGCCGACTTCATCCAATTCATCAGTGATTTTTCGCACGTCTTCACCTAAACCAGCCATTTCAGCGATACCACCAGCATTATCGGCAACCGGTCCGTATGCATCAATTGCCATCGTAATACCCACTGTTGCTAACATGCCAACTGCAGCAATACCTACACCATAAACACCCGCTTCACCTAATAATTGTGAACTTGCGAAAATGATTGCGGCTATCGTCAATACAGGAACAACCACAGACTCCATGCCTAACGCCAAACCACTAATCATAACTGTCGCGGGTCCCGTTTCACCTTCTCTGGCTAAGTCTCGTACCGGTTTACCACCAGTGTAATATTCAGTAACCAAACCGATAATGCTTCCGCCGACAGCGCCAACGATGACACAAAACCAAATGTTGATATCTAATCCAAGATTAGCAACAATAAAATAAGCAGACACGATCAACAGTAATGTGGCACCTAATGTACCAGAGCGAAGCGCTTTAGCGGGTTCAACATTAGCAAACACTTTAACAATCACAATTCCAATAATTGAACAAACAAGTCCAACAGACGCCAATAATAGAGGTAACATCATTAAATGGTTTTCATTACCAAGTGCTGCTAGATTCATCGTTGAAGCAATTGCAATAGTCGCAATCATCGCGCCACAATAAGATTCAAAAATATCGGAGCCCATCCCTGCCACATCACCCACGTTATCGCCCACATTATCGGCGATCACGCCAGGGTTTCGTGGGTCATCTTCTGGAATACCCGCTTCAATTTTACCGACCAAGTCAGCCCCAACATCGGCACTTTTAGTAAATATACCGCCACCGACTCTGGAGAACAGCGCAACCGTCGAACCACCCATGCCAAAACCATGAATAGCTTCTGCGTGTGTTTCACCAAAGAAATAATAAAGCGTGCCTAACCCTAACAAACCCATTGAAGCAACCGCCAATCCCATCACTGAACCACCATAAAAGGCAACCGTTAATGCTTCTGATGCACCTTTATCTCGCGCTGCAATCGTTGTTCTTACATTCGCCTTGGTCGCTGTCAACATGCCTATATATCCCGCTACTGCAGAACTAAACGCTCCAACAACAAAAGCGACCGAGGTATGCCAAGTATCAAAAGCAACAAAAAGTAATAGGGTAATGAACACCAAAAAAATACTTAAGATACTATATTCTTTGCGCATGAAAACCATTGCACCATCGTGAATATCTTTTGCTATTTTTGCCGCTTTTCCATCACCGCCAGGATATTTGACGATTAGAAGATAAATGACAAAGGCTACTATAAGCCCCACAACGCCAAGAATTGGCGGTATTTGAACAAGTTCGATCATACTTCCCTCACAAAATTTAAATTATTATAACGATCACTTTAATGAATGATCTCTATTTGGGTAAACCAACGACATGGCAAGGACCCTTTAGGGTAACAGCCGCCCTATCAATCACCCCGGCATTACAGGTTTAGGCGTTCTGTTCAAAAAACAGCCTCCCAAGTTGTTCAAATAATAACCAGAAAGCTAAAACTTGATCAAAAACCATCACCTTGTATAACAATAAACTCTAAGCAGAACAATCAACCAGAATATGTTATTTTATCTTGTTGATTTATAAGGTAATTATTTATTTCTTACGGATGGTTTATTTTGCACTGCACTATCGCTATAATACGCGCCAAAATTTGCCCTCGCGCCTTTTGCCACCAACCTAGTCAAGTGAATGTGAAATTATGAGCCTAAATAAAGTCCCTGCTGGAAACGACCTACCAGAAGAAATTAATGTCATTATTGAAATCCCTGCTCACGCAGATCCTGTAAAATATGAAGTGGATAAAGATTCCGGCGCAATATTCGTTGACCGTTTTATGTCCACCTGCATGCACTATCCGACCAATTACGGTTATGTACCACATACACTGTCTGACGACGGCGATCCGGTCGATGTACTTGTTCCAACCCCTTTTCCGTTATTAGCAGGCTCCGTCATTACCTGCCGTCCAATTGGGGTACTAATGATGACCGATGAATCGGGCATCGATGCTAAAATACTGGCAGTACCGCTCAGAAAACAATCACCAATTTATCAGGGCATCAAAGAAACTTCCGATATGTCTGAATTGTTGCTCAATCAAATCCAGCATTTCTTTGAACACTATAAAGATTTAGAGCCAGGTAAATGGGTTCGTATTGATGGTTGGAAAGATGCCGCCACGGCTAAACAGGAAATCATTGACAGCGTAAAGCGTTACGAAGAAGCACCTGAAAAACCGGCTTTTTAAATCAATTTATTCAAGTTAATACAAAAGCCGATTAGAATTTCTTAATCGGCTTTTTTGTTTTACAAAGAATGGCTCGATACTGTTAATGGCTGTTAAAATTATATCACCTCTGTTATCTTACGTTATAAACTAAAAATATATTCACTCCCTGAGTAAGTGTCGTTAAGAATCTAGGAATGATAATTAGTATTTGGAACACTGATTTTGAGTTTTAGTGTCTGTCGATTTTACACACTTTTTCAGGAAGAAAACCATGCAAAGCCTTAAAAGCTCTTTTAGTAATATCCCTTATGCTTTTATATTTTTGTTATTTTCCTCCGTCGGCATTATGCAGTTCTATCAAGGGCCTCTCGAAGATCCAATACCTTCCGCAGAAGTTGATGCCGGTATTACTCCTATAAATGGACACCAAAAAATTCCGGCAAGAATTTGGGAAGATCCTTTCGAATCGGCACATAACGTTTTAAAAACCACCGCTCGATTAACTTTAAACACGACACCTGAGAATTTAATCACCCAGTTGTTTGCCGAGCTCAGTCACAAAAATGAATCCACACAAACAACAAGCCAATCAAGTGAAAAAATAAAATGTGACAAAACCTGTCTTATTGATCTGAAAAAGAAAATTCATTTTTATACCATCCCTCTCGGTGTAGATGGTTGGAGTGCCTCTCAGGAAGCTAGGGTAAAACGACGATATGCGGCTCATATGGCACTTTATCGACAAGGTTATATTCCCGCACAATCATCAAGCATTCATTCCCTTTGTTTGGTCCACAAATCTCACCCATTGGTCAACGTCAAAATAGATCATTTAGCGGGCGATTGTTGGCCTCATGAATATATTCACTACGAAATACTGACCAAAACAGCCATTACCGAAGAACCAACCGATGAAATCGAAGGTGGGGCTAAAAACCGCCAGATCATCTCAGAAAAAGTAGTGTTAATTTGGGCAAGAAACTCTCAAGTTTCAACCGATCCTGCTGAATTTTTTCTACAGCTTTCATCCCAATTAATTGCTGCGACTAAACAGGTGTTCGATATAGGTAAAACCACCGATAACCTTCTATCTATATTTGATTTTGTTGCTTTTTGGCCTCCTACATCAGGAGGCTTGTCTCAAATAAAAAACATACCCAAGACTGAAGATAATAATAATATCTGTCCACAACTAACCTTTCGACTGGTTAATTATTCCGCGACAGCTCCCCATTCAATGCCAAACAATGTTTCTCTTTATCCTATCGACAACCGCTCTAGCGACAATAATGACAGCCGACAACTAACTTGCGATAACCAAATAAAACTCCATTTAACCTTTGATACGGTCATCGCAAATGATAGTTTGGTAATCGATCAACTGCTTGATGAGCTATTTGACCAACGTGGATTTAGTGCGCAAAAATCAATGTTTGTTTTGGTCACCGAATGGGAAAATATTTATTCGAGAAAAATGGCCCATGAGTTTCAAACACGTTGCAAACAAAGACAGCCCCTAGGACATGAAAACGAAGAATGTGAGATCCTGCGATTTCCATATATATCAGGTATTAGCGGCGACTCATCTTTTGCATTAAATGATGCCATCATAAAAACCAAAGAGACAGGCTTAGGCGGTCAAAAATCAAATAGCTCTACCAAACAACAAGAAATTCGACTACCAATAGGCAGTAGTCAATACGATTATATTCGCCGTTTGACTGACTATTTTAATCAACGATTAATGGATAGTTTTATTGACAAGCGAAATACTGTATTCGCATTATTTGGTTCTAACTTTGATGACAAGCTTTTAGTGCTTCAAGCCATTAGAGAGTCGAATAAAGAGTCGACGATTATCACAACAGATATGAATGTTCTGTATGCCAGCCTGTTGAAAAAATTTCCAATTAGAAATTTGATCATTGGATCTTCATTTTCTTTAAATTCAGAAGACAAAATGGAGACTCTCAAACACAATCTTGACGAATCGAAAGCGCTAAAGAAAAAAATATTTGATGAAAATTTAACCAATCATTTTAGTACAATCCACTTTAGGGACAATTATCAAACCAGCTTGTTCCGGGCGATTACTAACAGCCTAACAAAACAAGAGGGGCTTTTATTGAATGACGAAGAAATCAAAAATAACATAAGATTATATGAAGTCGGCAAATCAAAATTTATTGTTTTAAACAAAATCCCATCTAATAAATCAATCAAATCGGCTGAACAATCGTTATTCGGTTCGATCAAACAATCAAAAGATTATAGCATTCTACTACAAAATATTATTGCGCCAATTTTTATGGTTGCTATGCTGATGATATTAGTTTGGGCAACAGAGTCACTTTATAAACACGCGGAATTCAACAAACCTGGCGCGCTAGCAGCATTCGAACGTACTATTTTGAAAGCTTTAGGGCCGAATGTTTTTCTACCAAAAAAAATTGGCGCAATGCTGGTATCTTACGTCATATTCTTTTGTCTCATTTTTATCACCTTTGCACTTGCTGGGCGGTTTACCGTAGAGTCACCGCTATTATTTTCCGGGATTAGTATTTGGATCAGTGAAGCCGGTCGCGCTTTAGCCGTTATTTTTATTCTATTTTCTGTTACCGTGAGTTGGTCGAAACTAACTCGATGGAGAGACCGAATTTCCCACCGTTACGTCAATCAAGTTAACAACAAGATAGTGACATATTGGAAACCTTGGGTTTCTACCAATAATAAGCTCCTAACCAAAAAAGAAGAGCACATATTCAACCGCATACAATTTGAAAAAAGTTGGCATTTATTCCGTAATGAACTGTGTGCTAGGAATATTTTTATCAAGTCATGTTATTTCTTATCTGCTTTTATCCTTTTAGGGGCATGGGTTTATACGACTCAATATGATGGATTAACCAACATTCCAGCCCATCCAATCGCCAGAGGTAATATTGCTGTTTTGTATGACCGTTTTTTTGCTGGTCTATCAAATACTTTACTTATTTTACAAATAGCTTATGTGTTAGTAGTAACCTATGTATGCGGCCGACTTGTTAGCCATCTTAGCCGCGGCATCATCGAATGGCCACAGGTCTATATTAATAAATTAAAAGACGAATACCAAAAACAAGACGACACCATTATTAAGTGCTGTTACTCTGAATATCATGGGATCAAACTGATCGGGAATTTAACCAGTACTATTGGGCCGCAAGTCGTTGTCCCTTTTGTTGCGATATTTCTAATCGTTGTGACTCGAAATACCTATTTTGATAACTGGAATTATCCAGCAAGTTTTTTGTTCTTTTTTAGTATTTCTGGTGTCGCACTTTTGGTCTGTGCAACCTGGTTGCGGTCGCTAGCAACCAGAGCGAAAAAATATGCCCTAGAAAGGCTGACTATTCAAAAAACTCGATACCTCAACGACTCGGAAAAATCCAGACAGGTGGATCATATAATCGAATTGATCCACCAATATCAAAAAGGCGCATTTAGTGGTTGGAAAGACAATCCATTAGTTGCTGCAATCATGTTACCGATCAGTAGTATCATTGGGATTAATGTGATGCCTTGGTAGACGAAATAATATGGCTGCCAATGTGAAAGATCAACAGCCCCTAGCATTTTATTGATCATTTTGATCCTAACTCAACCAAAATTGAAGACGGGTTAACACCTAGTCAAACAAAGTGACTCCTTTTCAGACGATCGATCTGCTAAAAATGCGCTAACTATTTGGCCCGTTTTAGACCTATTTCACCGCTGACAGTGGACATTCGAATTAATCCATCGCCATTACCAGCAGTAAATTTTAGTTTTTCAGAACCAATAAATGAACTGACTGGCTTGTCATCAGAATATTGATTAACCACATCGCCGCCGGGGCCGGTATCTAAATCCACACGAGCATTTAACTCTCCCTTAACGTAAAAATGGCTGTCTCCAGACACATTGCCTAATTTAATTTCACCATCTTTAGCCAGCTTGCCGTAAAGCCTAGTATCACCTGAAACAGTGGAGAGTTTGGCAAATTCAATATTGTCAGTTTTAACGGTAATATTAGAAGAAACGCCGCCGATGGTTAATTTATCTGTTGAGACATTGGCCTCAACGTCCCCGCTGACAGTGGAAACTTCAAGACTGCCAGAAATATTGTTAAGCTGTATGTTGCCACTAACACTATTGATGTAGGCACGTTTTTTTATGTCTTTAAGGGTGATAGAACCGCTCACCGAACTGATATCTACACCACCGTTGATCTTCGAAAACTCCAGATCGGTTGCGACGCCACCAAATTGAACCGAAACATTAATGGGTACATAAATCTTAAGGTTAGAACCGCGACCACTTCTTGAATGAGTATTTCTATCCGGTAAAACCACTTTGATGATGGTCTTAGTGCCTTTTGAAACAAAAACAAATTTTTCGGTTAAATCATCCAATTCACCTTTAATAGAGACCTGTTCTTTATCCCAGCCCTCTAACACAATAACCCCCCGATTATTATGAATTTCAACTTCTCCATGGCCCGTCATATCGAGCACTTTGTCGACCTTTTCACCTGCTGTTACACCAAAACCTAGTATAAACAATGTAAAAGCAGCAACTAATTTTGCCTTAGATAGGATATTAATTTGAGAATGGGGTCTTATCTGGCTCAATATTTTCATTTAAACTTCCTCTATAGGGTCCTGATTGGCTAAAACCTGAATAACCAAACCTAGTTGTTAAATACTTGTATCCAATTTAGCCAACTGTGTTAGCACTGCCAACTCCTGTTGATAAGTGCTGGTTAACAATCTGGGTAAATTAGAATTATCTGGCTGTTGTTTGATCGCGGACTTCAAAAGAACAACGGCTTGTTCAATGTCTACCAATTGATTTTTGATTTCCAAAAATAGTTTCTCATCAATATGAACCCGATTCATTGATATCTGAGCAAGTAATCCTACTTTGGCCACTCTAAATTCTTGCTCTAAAAGGTCAACCTGAAACTGAATGCTATTTTCGTAAACTCTTTCCTGGGTTTTATTTTCATTCGATTTTTTCAGGTTTTCAATCTCAGCATAGAGAGACTCTGCATGTTGCAGATGATCCCAACTATAAATTACTGAAAACAAACTGACGACAAGACTAGCGGCAATTGCCCAAGGGATCCACCTAGCGGTGTAATATTTTGCTTCAAGCCTGTGTGTTTTTTCAAGCCTACATTTTGTCTCAAGCTCCATTATTCTCGTCTTAATATCAGGCCAGAGATTATTTGGCGTCGCCTCTTCTTTAAGCAAAGAAGCGATCGGCTCATTTAAAGCCCTTTCCTCACTCAAATCAATTAATTCAGTCTCATTCATATCCAATGTCCATTATTCTAACTAGATCCCAATCCTAGCTCAAACTATCGCGTAATAACTTTCTGGCTCTAAATAATTGTGCTTTTGACGTACCTGTCGCGATACCCGTTAATTGGGCAATTTCTGCATGTTTGTATCCTTCTATATCATGCAAAACAAATACGCTACGTGCGCCTTCAGGTAACAAACCGATTAATTTTTCCAAATCTCTTTGTTGGCCCGCGTTAGAATTAAGCGATGCATGTATCTCTTGGTAATCTGACACCTGTTGCCAAACCTTAGCATTTTTAATTCTCAACCGGTCAATGATTATTCTAGTGGCGATACTTCTTAACCAAGTATAAAACCGACTTTCTGCCCTGAAACTGATCAAGTTTTGCCAAGTTTTAATGAATGTCTCTTGGACAACATCTTCAGCGGAACTCACCGAACCAGTCATTCTTTTTGCAAATAGATAAATCCGTCAAAGCTTGCTTTCTTATTTGTTTAGACGAAAACTAGGTTAAAAAGGTTTATTAAAAAAACAAAAAAGCTCAAAATAATAACTTATTTTGAGCTTTTGATTTTTGTCTGTAAACTAAAAATCCTATCCTCTGGTCAATAATTCTCTTAAATCTATCAATCCTGCGTTGGCGCGACTAATATAATTTGCCATCACTAAGGAGTGGTTGGCCAGACCACCAAATCCACTTCCATTTAATATCATGGGACTCCACACGGTTTCTTGAGTCGCTTCTAGCTCCCTAATTATTTGCGCGAGGCTTGCCTTGGCATTCTTTTTGTCTAGTACAGGCCCAAAATCAATTTGCACGGCTTTTAACAAATGAATCAGTGCCCAACAAGCTCCTCTTGCCTCATAAAAGGTATCATCAATTTCAAACCAAGGCGTTTTGACTAAAAAATTATTAGCGGTGCGAGTTGATTGGTTAGCCGCACTATCTCCGGATAAATCGGTATTAATCCTTTCCTGTCCAACCGATGCAGATAGGCGTTGAGATAAACTACCCAGGCGTTTATTAACCCTATCTAACCAAGCATTTAAATTATCAGCTCTAGCATAAAACTGTGCATTGGGATTGCCGTTAGCCGCCAGACTGGCTCGAAAACTAGCAAGCTTATCGATAGCTTCTTGAAGTTTACCTTCTGATGCCGGTACTAACCACCTCGAATGACTATAGTTAAACAAGGGTTCCGCTTTTTTTAAGTCATTGTCTTCTATCGATTGGGATTGAGAGCGACTCATGTCATTTCTAAGAGATGAGGCCATGTCTCTCACCTGAACTAAAACACCAAATTCCCAAGCGGGAATATTATCCAGAAAAACTGAAGGAGGTAAAATATCATTACTCAAGTAACCGCCATTTTTATTCAGTAACGTTAAGGCGACTTTTTCGGTGGTTATAAGAGTGGTATAACCAACGATCAGTTTTTTATCTTGTCCCTGATTCAGATAGGCATCACTGGTGTTCACTTTAAAAAATTCTGGTTCAGCGCTCCAATAAATCCCCAGAATATAAAAACTGAAAATAAGCAAAAGAACTACGAAAGAGATTCTTTTTAACAAAGAATTTTCCGACTCCTCGCTAGCAAAATCCGCAACCGCATCTTGTTCGACTTCAGTTTCATTATTTTTGGAACGTCCAAACTTCCACATATTCTTTCTCCCGATCTATTGATGGGCCAATGGCCGCACATCCACTTCTATCGTTTGACTAGCTAGATTTTCGAAAATCAATTTAAGTTTAAAAGATCCCTGATTTGATATATTTTGTAAACCCATCAACATGATGTGCATTCCGCCAGGAGAAAACTCAATGGTCTCTCCAGGGTGAATTTCAAGATTTGAAAGATGTTTCATTTTTACCATACCTTTAGATTCGATGGTTTGATGGAACATCGCATGTTTTGCTACGGAAGTAGACACGCCCGACAGAACAATTTTTGACTGAGAAGTATTTTTTAACTTTAAATAAACGGCTGCCGTGCGACTAACCGGAGGGACCGCAGGCATATAGGCATTAACAACCGCTAATTCAGCACTGGAATTTTTCCGATCATCCGCCTGCACCAATGGCAACCAAATAACACTACAAACAAGCAACACAAACCACTTTTTAACGGGCATACTATCCTCTTTACGCTAGTTATTTTTTATTGAATATCTCGATAAAGAGATTTTAACAGCTAACCAGTAAATAACACTATAAAAACGCAAAGAAGGATGTTTTTAACCGGTAAAAATTTAATAAAAAAGAGCTCCGGCGATAATATATGCTAAAAACACCGGACCGCTAAAAGTAAAGAGCCCAATCACGGCCAATATTCTCACCACTGTCACATCCCAACCAAACTGATGGGCCATGCCAGAACAAACTCCCATAATTTTTGCACGAGCTTTCGGGTGGCCCGCACAGTCAAAATGACCGTATCGATATTGATTATCTTTTTCATAACGATGATAACGACTCATGTTTTACTCCTGATGACTAAAATAGGTTCTAGGAAGCTTTTTTCATTTTAACTTTAAGCGCTTCCAGCTCTTTATCCAGCTCTTCTTCATCCTGTAACGAGTCAATTTGCTGGCTTAAACTGACGTTTCGACCTAAGTCCATTGCTTCTACTTCCGCTTCCAATTCATCCATACGTTTTTCAAATCGATCAAAACGATTTAATGCTTCATCAATGTTTTTATTATCAATCCGCTTGCGCATATGAATAGTTGCTTTCACCGTATCATGACGGGCAACAATCGCTTTTCGTCGGGCAATAGCTTCATTTAATTTACTTTGTAATTTAGCAATATCGTGATCAAGACGTTCAATGGCGACTTCCAGAGCAGCAAATTCCTTACTTTGCGCTTCAATCGCTTGTTCTATTTGATGTTTTTCCTGGAGCGCCTGTTTGGCAAGATCTTCACGACCTTTATCCAAAGCTAACTCGGCACGTTTTTGCCAAGATTCGATATCGGCTTCAAAATTTTTAATTTGACGTTCCATTTCCTTTTTATCAGCGATGGTTTTAGCTGATTCCGTGCGAACATTTAATAAAGTGTTTTCCATCTCACTAATGATCATTCGCACCAATTTTTCGGGGTTTTCGGCTTTATCTAACATTGCGTTAACATTACTATTTAACACATCAGAAAATCGTTTGAATACGCTCATGCTATTCCTCACTTATATCAATTTAAATGATTGATTGGGGTCGGACTAATAAAAAAACCTAACACCCGCAGACTGAATACCATTCAATTTGTTAAAAAATCAAATAGATTACTGGTAGGTAATTCACATATTGTGCCAAGTTCTCGAAAATTACGATAAGCTGCTGAATTAAAAGACTATATCAAGTGTTCAAGTCAATATGTTGGGATCTAAGAAAGACAATCATGAATATTAATATTGAGCAAAAATACTAATAAATGGTGAATTTGGCAAAGAGTGGAACGACAAAAGTTAGCATGCAACTTTGTATTGAATAAAGGTCACTTATGTGAACTCCCCTTTGTCAACATAAGTTACGAGCAAAGATTATTTTACTAAAGATAAGGCATCATAAACCACCTGAATCCCGGCATCGGGTTTGGTAACTCTCTCACTTAAATGACGCCGCCATAATTTCCCGTTAGGTTGCGCATGAAAAAGTCCCAAGATATGCCTAGTAACATGTTGTAATTTCCCTCCAGAATAAAGGTGTTCTTGTATGTAAGGAATAAAATTTTCTATAATATCTGTACGTGATATTGGCGTAATATCTGAGTTAAAAATTTGTCGATCAACCTCAGCCAAAATATAAGGATTATTATATGCCTCCCGGCCAATCATGACGCCATCGACCTTAGTCAGATGTTGTATTGATCCTTCCATACTACGAATACCACCGTTTATAATGATTTCTAATTGAGGAAAATCTTTTTTTAACTGGTAAACGCGATCATAAATAAGCGGTGGAATTTCTCTATTTTGTTTGGGGCTAAATCCAGAAAGAACGGCTTTTCGTGCGTGTACAATAAAGCTATCACAACCGGACTGTGAAACAATATCAACAAAATGACGAACAAATTCATAGCTATCCTGCTCATCAATACCGATCCGATGTTTAACCGTAACGGGCAAATCAGTAACTCTTTTCATCGCCGAAAGGCATTCTGAAACAAGTTCGGGCTCTGCCATTAAGCAGGCTCCGATCCGGCCTGACTGTACCCTGTCTGACGGACAGCCAACATTGAGGTTTATCTCATCGTAGCCGTAGTCTTCGCCAATCCTCGCGCATTCTGCCAACGCTTTTGGATCGCTGCCGCCTAACTGTAGTGCAATGGGATTTTCAGCGGGGTCAAAACCTAATAATTTTTCTCGATCACCATTAATCACAGCACCGGTTGTTACCATTTCGGTATAGAGCAGTGTGTGTTTTGAAATTAGACGAAGGAAAAATCGAGCATGGCGATCAGTCCAGTCGAGCATGGGCGCACAAGATAATTTGTGAGAAATCATATATTTATATACAAAACCTTTAAGTAAAAACTGAATTTAGTCACGGAAAATAACGACTAAAATAATTGTGGATTATACGGATGTTAGATGTACTAAACAAAGAAAATAGCTATTATTGATTGGACAGATAGCGGTTTCATTTTTACTTTAGAAGAAATATAACGTTAAGGCTTTTTTGATAAAATAGTTATATTAAAAAGCAAATAAGTTTTGCTCTAAGTTTAATAGTTTCAATTTCAGAGGTAAGCCACCACCATAACCAACTAAGTCACCGTTATCATCAACGATTCTATGGCATGGAACTATCAGAGCAATAGAGTTTGAACCGTTAGCTTTAGAAATTGATTTAAGGATGTTGATATTATTCCCATTACTGACAAGATCTGAATATGTTGCAGTTTGCCCATAGGGTATTTTTAGAAGACTTCTCCAAACAGATTTTTCAAATTCAGTACCAACCATTAGCAAAGGGATGTCAAATGTGGTTCTTTCCCCCATAAAATATTCATTAATTTGAGTTTTTGTTTTACACAATACCTCATCTTCTTTTTCGGTAGAGCCTGTAACAAACTCTGCATTAAGCATTTTTCTTATTTTATTATCTAGAACCTGTCTCATTTTTCGATATTTATAATCAAGTAGGCAAAGCTTGTTGTCATATGAACCTAAAATAAACTCAGCATATTTTATTTTATGAAATTGTATATTTATCTGTTTCTCAGTCATGAAACATTTTCCTTTTCATGATTAATAAGCCAACGTTTTCTTTCAATTCCCCCACCGTAACCCGTTAACTTTCCGTTTTTACCAATAACACGATGACATGGAACTATAATTGCTATTCTGTTAGCTCCATTTGCCGCAGCAACAGCCCTTGTAGCTTTAGGTTTATCTATTGTTTGGGCTTGTTGTTGATATGAAACAGTTTGACCATAACCTACATTTAATAAAGAATTCCAAACAGCAGATTGAAAATCTGTACTAGGCATATCTAAAGCCACATCAAATTTTTTCCGTTGCCCATCAAAATATTCTGAGATTTCCTTCTTTGCTTGTTTAATATGCTCATTTTCACCTGCTATTATTTTAGCTTTTAAGTGCTTTTGTATATCAGAGAATTCTTTTTCTAATTTCTCTCTATCTACAAACTCAAGTAAACAGATACCCGCATTGGTTGCACATATAAATATTGGCCCTAATGGCGTTGTAGCACGACTAATTAATATTATATTTTTACCCATGCTATGTTTAGGTGATTCACCTACCAGTTTTTTGTAGGTGTAACCGAAGCCACTTAATGATTCATAACCTGCTTCAAAAGCAGTATCAGTGGCTTTTTTACCACTTTTAAGTTCAATTAATGCATTATTAACACGATACATTCTTTGAAATGCTTGAAAGGTCATCCCATAGTTCTTGTTAAACCAACGTCTCACCAATTCTGGACTAATTTTATTCATTTTAAGCTGTTCGTCAGAAATTTTTTCTTTTAGGTTACTCCTGACCATTTGAATAGCATCTTCCACTTGCTTTGGTGCTTCATTAGCATTTTCTGTTGGTCTACATATTTTGCATGGCCGATACCCTTCTTCTAGTGCATTTTTATACGTTGTATAGAATTCAACATTTTCAAATTTTGGTTTTCTAGCGCGGCAAGTTGCAATACAAAATACAGAGGTTGTTTTAACGCCAACATAAAATATGCCGACATAGCTAGCATCTCTTTCTATTAATGCTTTGTAGTATTGGGTTATTTGGTTGGCGTTAATAATTAGCATCTAAATATAGGCTTGAAAGATTGAGTTTGTAATACAGAGTTTAATGTACTTTCAAGATGATTAGAAATTTTATCAAACACAAAATTACCCATACTAATACGCTTCACCCCTAGTTTAGACAGTATATTAAAATCAGGTAGATTAGGCATACACATAACATTAACGGGCAACCCAGTACTTTTTATAACCGCTATGATATCTTCTTCTTTTTCAATACAAGGCACAAAAATTCCATCTACACCAACTGATTCATAAAGCTTAATACGTTTAACAGATTCTTCTAAAGCATTTTCTATACCCAACAAAAATGAATCTGTTCTAACGTTAATGAAAATATTTACATTTTCGTTTGCTAGTTCCTTTTTTATTTCTGATAATTTTTTTGCAAAATCATCAGCGTTGTTCAATATGCGTTCACCTAGGACGTTGCTATCTTCAATGTTAATACCTACAACCCCTAGGTCAGATAACGTTTTAATGTGACTTGCGATTTCTTTGGGATTACTGCTATAACCAGTTTCTATGTCAACAGTTACTGGCAGTTCTGTATTTCTCATAATTCTTTTAACAATATAAGTTAACTCAGAAAAGCTCATTTGTTCACCATCTTCGTACCCTAACATTGTCGCTATTGCTGCACTTGAAGTACCAATGGCTTGAAAATTTAATTTTTCTGCCGTTTTGACGCTAGCTACATCCCAAACATTACAGATAACTAAAGGATTGTTTTGTTCGTGCAATTTTTTAAAACTCATACTAATCTCCTTTAAACTTTGAGTGGTGAAGATACAGTAGAGTCAAAGATCGTAACAACCGAAAACTGGACAAGTATTTTTATTATTAAATTGAGACTTGAATCGTATTACTATTAATAAGTTTTATTATGGAAAATAAATCTAATTATTTGTGCTATATCAGAGGGTATCTTTGAAGTGATACTGAGGTCTGTAGTCGTACCCTTTTGTACCCAACCAAACACAGATACACAGCAACTTACTGTTTTAATTGTACTATTTTCAACAATGAGTCCAATCCATCATCGGTGCGATGGAAAGTTTACGATCAACTCCACGCCTTTCTTTATCTATATATCCACCATTTATCAACAAGTTATCAACTACCTATTATTTACTGCTTTATACCTATTTTCGCCCATTCATTACTATATTGGTGCTACCATAATTCCGGTAAAATATCTCTTAGATGGGCACTATCTAATCTGTTGGCTACTAATTTACCTAACTAGACTCATACCAATCATCACTAATATTTTGAACGATATTTAAATATTGCTGTTTGGCATTATCTTCGGCAGCCATAAACAAATTTAAACTATCTATTAAGTCCCCTCCGTCCAGCAATTTTCTAAATTCCTTCATCCCTGGAAAACTCTTCTCTTCATTTAGGGGGGAGAAATCTGAATTACCCTGGAGAAATTTTCCGCGTAGAGCATTAACCTCTTTTGGAAACAATTCATTTAAAAGCAGCCAAACAGGTAGCACCTCTGGTTGAACATTAGGAAATAAACTCCTATTGCTATCCCGTAATAAATAAACAAATCTGAATCTATTTAGAAATCTTTTAATCGACCTCGGTGTAGCAGGTCTTAAAAACATTATCGCTTCTTTCAGATTAATCGCAGTGTTTTTATTGTATTCAATATTATTTTCTACCAATTCAGCATGTTCAATATCGCTATTCGAAGAATTATCGGGTATTTCTTGATTTGAAGTGCTTAACTCACTGATTAAAGAATTAGCAAATCCTTCAATACTCTTATTATTTAGAGCGGGTACCACAATTGCTAGCTGAATAATTTTCTCTAAGAAGGCTTCGCCGTATCTCTTTTCATCGCCTATCAACGCTTTATTTGTTTGTTCAGCAATAATCTTATAGTGAGCCTCAATTGCACGTATTACCTTTGGTTTATCGATACCCAACAAAAAAATACATTTATCTGAGTCAAATAGAACACTAAGAGTTTCCAATATGGATACTACTTGTGAGGGTATACAGCGATCTAGGTCGTCTATATAAAGAATCAGCCTTCCCCCTTTAGGTACAAATGAATCAATTACTCGTTTTAATTCTGGCTTAAAGTCATGCAAAGCGGTCGTTTGCATAGAATCATCATTTGTCCTTAATAGTTTGCTAATATCTATTCCCATTGGAACTTTTAGACCTCTGATAAATTCGTGAGATTCTTTGTTCAATAACAATCCTATAAACGGTATTCCAGCCAAGTATCTCCAATCATCAGAATTATTTAGGAAATAGGCTATTAGAGCAATTAACATCAGATTCCAGAGCACTGCTACAAGATTGAATTGCCGAAAAGCGTTTTTTATCCGGAAGGCTGCACTCCGCCAAAAACTCTTATTTTCCAATTCTTTTAAAATATCAAAAAGAAGTGCACCAGATAGATTCTTTGTATTTTGATATTGCCATGCTTCGAAGAAAATAGACCTATTCACATCTTTCGACTTTTTGTTTCCGATATTTCCAAGCGCCGTTTTTTTAACTTCAGCGTCTACCTGCATCATGAAACTGGTTTTGCCTGTCCCCCAAGGACCGTATAGCCCTACCACTAAGGGTGTTTGAGTATTCTTGTGAACTATCATTTTTGAAAGAGCTTTAACATAAGGTTCGAACCCGATTTCGTCTTTCAGACTTGCCGCATCGTTGATGGCATTTACGGTGAAGTCTTTCGTGATTTTCTCAGTACCAGCCTTTTTACCTACATTTTTACTTTGATTATTTTTATCAACGCTGCCTTTGGCAGATTGATTGAATCCCTTCATCGTTTGAGAAATATTACCTGTCTTTGTGTCACTTTTCTTTTTAGGAGTATTGAGATTTGCTCTGACCTTACTCTCACTTTTAACATTTCCCTTTAAAGAGCTATTACTTGACTGCATATTTCCAGTAGCTGTAACGGTTTTTTGCTCAGGTATATTATTTTTCGGCATTGAAGTTGAGAGACTTGGTTCACCAACGGATGATGTCGAACTTGTTGACTCTGGATAAATGCTTTTTGAAATAGGGTCTTGGCTCCTTTTTGTCGGCTTCTTATCTTTTGACATAGCTTATTTCCTTAGACATTATATTAAACGTAAACACTGACCCTAGCACCCTGATACTTGTCATAAACATGCATATAGGGCACCTCTAAAAATTAGACTTTAGAGGTGCCCTTGTTTAGTTTTTAATACTGAAATATAAAAATTCCAAACTGTGGATGGAACTAGTTTTAGTGTTTATCCAAAATGAGTCGTGCTTCTAACAACCTCAACAACTTAAAGGTTTTAATACATTCAACACCAAATTGTTTACAAACATTGGGGACTTTAACTTTTTTTGAATGTTCAGGGACTAGTGATTCATGGCTAACAACGACAGCTCTCATACTTTTTGCCTTAGCAATTAACCAAGGATCTGCGCCAGCAAGGAAATCATCTCTATTTTTAGGACTAAAATCCTTGGTCATCAAATATTGGGCTATTTCAGCAAAGACTTCCTGAGTTTCTTTATCCATTATATCCAAAAATTGTTCTCTTCTACTCTTTACCCAATCACTAAGTTCATCACCAAAATATTTCAGTTCATCATAAACGACGAGCACACTTGCCAAATTCCCAGCTTGGTATTGCTTATCTAGCCAATCCCAAAAACCTGGGCAAACATCCATGTGATAATACTGATTTTTTGCTTGAATATAGGTATTTGCATCCATCAAATATTTCAAATCCCTAGCTCTCCTGCAAAAGACTCTATTCGGTTTGGCTTTAGATCCAACAACAATCCCGCATCCCGTAATAAGAGCCTTTGGCTCAAAGCTTCGGATACTACCGCTTCGGCAAATTGATTACTGATATGGGCTTTTTTAGTTTTATAATAAGAAGGCGCTCCATTGCTTTTTTGTCTTTTTGCATAGGTATCTTCTTGCTCTTTAATGTACTTTTGGTACTCCTGATGTCCAATTTTCTTAAGTGTTAATGCTCTGCGCGCAATAACCCAGGAGCTCACATGAAAATGAGCCTCACATGGCGCTAGGTTTTCTCTCCAATTTTCCCAATCGTCGCGCCATTTAGTTTGAAATTCATCACTAGGAACCAGAAATTCGGCCGCCACTGCGTTACAGAGTATCTCTTCTTTTCTCTCATTTCTTGCAGAACCATCAGAAATTCCACTGGCACCAAGCCAAATGTGGGATAGTTCATGAATTAGCGTGAACAGCCTGGCAGTTTCAACATCAGCATGATTGATAAATATTAGAGGTGCAGATTTATCGGCAATAGCAAACCCTCTAAACTCAGACACTTTCAGTGGACGCGTATAATGATGAACAAAGCTTTCTCGCACGACCATTATTCCAGAGCCTTCAATTTTTTTAACTAATTCTCTATAATAATCTTCCCAATTACCACGCGTAGGATGTTTTTCAACACTGAGCACTTCTCTAATATCTTGAACAATTTCTTCAACAGAGTTACTGACATTAAAACGGCCAACCAACGGATTGTTATCAATACCCTGTTCTAATAAATATTCCTGAAACCATATTTGTCGATTCATCATTATTTTGATGATATCAATCAGCTCTGTGCTATATGTATTAGGGTTTTCACCGCCAACGGTTCTTAAATCAGGCAATGGGAGTTTGTCTTCTGGTCTTTCTTTTAGAAACAGATAACCAAATGGAATAAAGGTTTTATTAGCAAACGTTTGCGCTTGGCGAAAAGTCAGCGTTTTTTCGCCAGACTCCCATAAGTAGAGTTTATCTTCAGCAATTTTCAATTTTGTCGCAAGCGCAGACGGGCTTAATTGAGCCCGTTCACGAGCCCAACTGAGGATGTCTGGGTTTATGTATGCGATTGTAGTTACCATCTCTAACTCTATGTCTATTCCAAATTTGTGTATTTCTAGTTTTTTTGTCGTTACTTCAATTAGTTACGATTAAATGGTTTGTTTTATTATACGCCAAAAATAGTTGTCTATAAATTAACAATTAATCAGGGTTCGTAGCTTACTATTTTTCTTAGAAGCCTGTTTTCGATATCAAAAACAGACTTCTAAGCATATAAATCGTGTGATTTTATCCTTCAAACTCCTATTGCAAGCGGGTTCCAGTTGGTCCGACCCGGATATTTAGTAACATTATTATAACCAGCAACTAATCCGCCATGTTTACTGTAATTATGTTTAACGCCTATTACTAAATTATGCGAACCACTTTTATGAACAGTGGACCAATTACCACCGTTTATCACACATGCCTTTTGTTCAATGTATTGTCCGTCAGAGCACATATAAGAACTAGATGTTGAATCTTCGTTGTAACCTACAAATAAATTGCCTAGCCTATTAATAGTGTTGGTGAAATCCAGCCCGTTATTCACATACACATTCGCGCCGCTAAAGATGATTGCAGGATTACCTTGGTTGTCGGTATCGACACTCAAATAGTCTGCTAGTCCGTTAATAGAATTAGACTCCAAAGTCCTCACTTTTGAATTTAATGTTCCCACAGTGTTAGTTAGTTACGTGGCTTCTAGCATTCAGTTTTTTAATTGAATACCCATTTTGTGCGGGCTACAGTAAACATTTGCTTTTCCCAGAATGGTGCGGAATGTGAGCTATATAATAGCTAGGGTGTATTAACCTACTTTAATCAGTTAAAAACCGTATAATTCTGTAACCTACTGAAATCAAGGATAAAATCATGGCTTATCCGTTCAAACCAACTCACCCAGAGGGTGAATTGGCAACAAAGCCTAAAA
>Ga0256845_1001277_pt1 | contig 20534 bp, 17 predicted proteins | sample RiftiametaG_FD_189101 | JGI IMG/M metagenome (GOLD analysis project Ga0256845, IMG submission 189101) | Tube worm associated microbial communities from hydrothermal vent at the East Pacific Rise, Pacific Ocean - Riftia | ecosystem: Host-associated > Annelida > Integument > Unclassified ...
CTCGGGACGTACTCGCTATTATTGTCGCTACTCTCTTCTCAAATCGACACGCTTTCCATATCTCCGCTTCACATACATCAAGAGGGAAAAAGAATGGAAAGAATGCTTGCCCCAAATAAATCCCAAATTGAGAGGGAATAAGAGAGGAATTGGGCCTGAACGCCCAGAAGAAAGCAAGTGTGCCAAAGATCAATCCACTTTTTCCTGAATCAAGCATCAGTAACACTTTTCCCCGTGTCGGGCAAAATGCTTCACTTTATTTATTTTGAGGCGTTTCGCTTCACTCCTCATCAACTGCTGTAAACTGCTCTCCATTCCACCGGTACAGGATTGTGCTGTCTTCAGCGACCTCCCATTCCTGCGTACTGTCGGCACGATGCTCCCTTATCAGATAGATCTGAATCTGACCGTGATGGCCGCCTGGGGTTGCTGGAAGAATTACCTCTGTTGTGTACCTCACAGTGTCTGAGCTGCCGGGTATTATTGTCTGAGGCCCTGTGAGCAGTTTGTGATCCGTTGTCCATACAAGGATGTCTTCCCGGCATTCAACTCCGGGATAATCCATGCCGAAATGCAGTAAGAACAGGCGGGACACTTCGTTAAAGCCTCTTGAGTCGGCAGGAGTAGCGACAACTTCATAATCGTAGATTCTGTGGTAGGGAGTCCATTGAGGGCGGTAGTTCTGAGTGCAGATCCTCTTGCCTCCTGCAATTACTGACACTTCCCCGTCAAAGGCATTGTCTTCAACATCGAAACCTGTGAGCCGAAACACAAACAGAGTATCGATGCCAAGGGGCAGGCTGGCAAATGCCAGGTCTCTGTCTGTTACGAACCCGGAGAGAACTTCGTTGTTGATTCTGTACCGAGCCTCATACCAGCCCCAGGAGCATGAATCTGCCGCAAGTATTTCTCCTGTGAAACCCGGTATCTCCAGCAGTTCCCCAGGGGGAATGACGGTGATAATTTCTGAAGTGTCTGCAGGGGCCGAGTAAAGTGATGTTTCTACGGCAGAGTATGTAACACCATCCTCGAATCTTGCAGGGTAGTATTCAGCTGTTGAAATCGAAACTGCCAGAAACAGCAGAACTGCCGGTATATATTTCATTTTTCTCCTGCCTTTGTACAGATTTCCTGTTCTTCAAGTACTGTCAAGTCTATACACTAATAATCCTGCTATCTCTGTTTGGGTAGAGGTCTTCATCCTGCGGATAAAGTACAGGCGATATGATTACTTTAGCGCTGTGTCACCTCTTCAGATGCTCAGCTGCAGATCCTGACGCTGTGCTGCCACTGTTTCCGTCTTCATTCGTATTTTCCATTCGACTCTTCTGAGTGAACCTGACCGATGAATTCTGGTTACCACACTGGAATCTGGCGGATTTAACACCCACAGGCAACTCGAAACTGAAAAGGGTATGGGCTCCCTACTGAAGCAACCCTGTGCACAAAGTACCCTATATATGAAACTGTACTGTATTGCTGTGCTCCAGGAAGAAAGAGAATCCGGGGGCCTGACCCGCAGGGTTTTGCACCAGGGCGAAGCTGTCTGTTTTCTCCTGAAACTCGATGCGGCAAGATACATCAGACGTATAAGAACAGTGTCAGAGCCGGTTGCGGCGGAATAAGTCTTTCCTCCAGGAATGTGGCCACCGTCTGGAGTCTGAGCCACTTCGTACAAAACATCATTGGCTGTGTCCCAGGCGTATCCGTGCGGTACCCCTTCATTAAATCTGAAGACCTCCACAGATTGCCCTGAGGAACCAATCAGCCTGACCTGATAGCTACTCCACCCGCCCGGTAGAAATCCGTCCGCCTGAGGAAGATTCGATTCACATGTTCCAGACTCTCCTACCTGGTACATCCATTGCTACTCGCCAAGGCTGTCTACCTTCACCACAAGGGTTTGCTTACCGATATCTTGAATGTACCCTCCAGGAAGATATCCACCATCTTCGATCTGTATAATATCCGGTGACATATTCATACCTGCAGAGCCATACTTACTGGTCCACTGCAGATTTCCGTTGTTGTACAGTTTTAGAAGCAGAAAATCGTAGTAACCCTTCCCTGTATCAGAAGTGTAACCTGAAACGGCATACCCGTCATCTGAAGTGGAGATCACTGTTGTTCCTATTTCCTCATGCTCGGAAGAACCGTAAACAAGACTCCAGAGTACATCACCATCGGAATCAATCTTCATAACGTAGGCATCTCTGGGGCCTCTGGACAGCATGCCGATCAGAAAAGAGAGTAGCGGAGATAATAGCGAGGATGTCACGAGCGGTAGCACGAAATGGCAGCGCTGTTTGACGATGATCGGCGTGTTTTGCAGCCGTTCGTGTGGTGCCTAATACCGATGGTGTGTTTCAGTAGTTTACTTCCACAAATAGATTTTATCATGTCTGATGTCCGCCCATGGGAAACAGGGTTTCCGCCCTTTTCAATCTTACTGGCAAGGGCCGGCCCATTCTGAATCTGCTGGTGATATATCTCTTAAAAATGCAGCTGGTTGAATTGATAAGAATTTTACCGGCTCAGGAAATCTGTTCAGAACGTTTGCGGAACATTGTCCCGCCTGATTCATCAATGAAACCGGGGAAAAGCGGAGATAACTCCTCTTCTTTTTAATTTATACAGAGGTAGCAATTTTCTTATATATATACTATCTTACCTTTTCGACTAAGGGGGATAAATGAAGTCTTCACTGCTGGGTCAGCAGGCTCAAGAATGTCTGACCGGTTTGAAGAGTGCTGTCACCGAGATTCTTCAGGCTCTACCGGGAGATCTTGAGCAGCCCAGAGATGTTTACAAAACTCTCGGTATAGACAGAATGATAGGGTGGAACATCTTCAAGCTTCACGAAGTTGAAGACTGCTTCCTGTCTGTGAAACACATACCGCGCAAGGCGGCTTTCATGGGGTTTCTCCGTGCTGCATCAAAAAAAGGCGTAGACAACGAACTGCTTTCAGCTGCCAGCGAGAATTTCCTCCGCTTTGAGGAACTTGTCGAGATGCACGCAGGCGACAGGCCCAGCATGGAAATGATGCTTCTAGCGTACTCTGAGGAGGGAGCAAGTCACGCATCTCTTGATCACAGAAAGCTGGCTTTCACCGGAAACAGATTCCTGTACGGCCTTGAGACAAGAACAAGGCTGACTGTAAGCCTCTTCGAACCCACAGATTCTGCGTCCGACTGGAAACTGACGCTGCTCAAGGGCTCTTTCGGCCTCCGGCGAAACCGGCCTGATATTCCGTGGTTCTATATGCGTCCAAGAGTTTTTACCGAGTTTGAAGGCAGGCCCCACGCCCCTGTTAGCAAGCCGCTTATTAAGCCTTCAGGGGGCATAACTCTTCCCTACTACACACAGTTCTGCAGCTGCTCGCTTCCAGGCATAAAATCCCGCACTGGCTTTGTGGAAAGTATTGAAGAGATTTTCCCTCTTGAGACAGGAAACGCAGGCCTTATGGATCTGGTTTTTGCCGAGGTGGTTGATCTGCATGGTTTTGTGATGGACGAGGCAAGTTCAACCTCGGCAAAGGTCATAACTCCATGCCATCTTGCTGCGATGGATATAATTGTACCTTCTTTTTTTGCAGATAGCTTGAAGTTTCTGCCACAGGTTGTCTCTTCAATACTTGAAGAATCAGATACCTACAACAACCAGCTCATCGATCTTGCAAAATCAATACTGCCTGTGAAACCTGATTTCGAAACAAAGCCCACAGTGGAACAAGTTTCTCTTGAGGGAGTGAGCAACTACAAAGAGATCATAGAGGATGTTTTCAAAAGAAGAGATCTCAACCCTCTGAATTACACTACAATCAGAATCTCTGTGCCATTTCCCGTTGTTCCATCTAACCTCGATGTAACCTGGAAGCAAGCAAGCAAAGACAGCTTATAATGTATCTGATTGCACTCCAATGTGTTGTACGGATACGCTCGCATTATATATATACGGCTTGACATTCGGATACCGTATATGTATACTTTCTTCGTCAAAGGGATTCGTAATGGCGTGCGGGGAAAAAATCTCTTTGACAACCTTCCTTCCTTATCATCGCCCGCCACTTCGGTGGCGGGCGTTGTACATTACGGGTATTTTCCCGGACGAAACACATGGAAGGAGGTAAACTCTGTTCGACAGAAGTTCCGGAATACTGCTTCACCCGACATCACTGCCCGGCAGCTGGGGCATTGGAACACTGGGCCGCGAAGCCTATGAATTTGCCTGTTGGATAGCAGACACAGGTGCCAGAGTATGGCAGGTTCTTCCCCTGGGTCCTCCTGTTTACAAATATTCTCCCTATCAGGCACTTTCATCTTTTGCGGGAAATCCCCTTCTCGTATCGCCGGAAGAGCTTTTCAAGCAGGGGTTTCTTTCTGCCGCAGAACTCGATTCTGCCCGTTTCCCCTGCTCTGCCACTATTGACTGGCATTCCCTTGAAAGCAGATATAATCTGCTTGTCACTGCAGCCAGGAGAGCTTTGAATGCCGAACTGGCCGGCTTCTACAGTTTTTACGAACAGCCACACATCAGAGAATGGTCGTGGTTTGCAGCAGCAAAAGATCTTAACAGCGGCCAGCCATGGCCACTGTGGAGACCTGATGAACCAGCCATCGAAAAACAACTTCTGCACGGAATGATTCAGTACTTCTTCCACTCCCAGTGGATGAACCTGAAAAAACACTGCAGTTCTTTGGGCATACGCATTCTGGGAGATATTCCCGTTTACGCAGCCCATGATTCCGCAGATGTTTACTTTAACAAAGAGCTGTTTAAGCTGGACAAACAGGGTAGGCCAACTGCCGTTGCAGGGGTTCCGCCAGACTACTTCTGTAGAACAGGCCAGCTGTGGGGCAACCCGGTGTATAACTGGAACAGGTGTGCAGAGTCCGGCTACAGATGGTGGACACAACGGCTTGCTGAGGCGCTTGCGCTGTTCGACGCCGTAAGAATTGACCACTTCAGGGGTTTTGACCAATACTGGGAAGTTCCGGCAGGTGAAACCACAGCAGAGAACGGAAGATGGATGAACGGTCCGGGAGCCGCTCTGTTTACGCACGTAGAGAAAACACTGGGAAAGCTGCCTGTGGTGGCAGAGGATCTTGGCATTGTTACCCCCTCTGTTAACGCACTGCGCAGGAAGTGCGGCTTCCCTGGAATGGTGGTTCTTCAATTCGCCCTGCAAGACAACAGTTTTTCCATCGATCACGTGGATTCCAATTCGGTGATTTACACAGGAACCCACGACAACAATACAACAGCTGGTTGGATCAGATCGGGAAACACCGGGTTCAACAGTGTTCGGTCTGTTGTGGAACTAGCCCTTGGCTCACCGGCAGACCTTGCCGTATTTCCCATGCAGGATATTCTTGAACTGGGTGCTTCAGCGAGGATGAACACTCCCGGATCTTCTTCTGGCAACTGGGCATGGAGGATGCTGGAACCTCCCCGCCTTACCCCTTCCTTCACGAGAAACTGAAGCCCTGCTGGCTCAGTATTATTCTATTCAAACCTGGCGGTCACCGATTCTTCTGCCCAGCCTGATAACAGGCAACCTCTTCAGGAGGGGTTACTGCTGCTACTTGACCTTGAGCTGTTTCTGCTCTATTCTAGAAGCGTGTCTGACGATAGGCTGTGCAGTTGTGCGCAGGATCGAGGCAGAATGCGTGAGTATTGTGGTCGATTATGTGGTTGTAAATGCCGGTGTACTGTTCTCGGACAAGCTCCTAGTATTCGTTCGCAGAAAGGTGGAGAATGTCTATATTGCTTGCGGTTTTTGTTCTGGCAGGCGGTTCATTGCCTGTGGGTGCGAGCACCGATAGTGGAACCCTTGTGATAAATGAAATCATGATTGATCCCGTGGAATCGTCTTCAACCGTCATGGGGCAGTGGATCGAGCTTTACAACAACAGTGGAAACTGGGTTAACCTTTCAGAGTGGATCATTGTAAACGAGAGCGATGAAGAAATACGGTTTTCATCCCTTGTAGTTCCACCGGAAGGTTATTTTGTGGTAGGGGCCAGCAGCATAGCTGGCGAAAACGGTAATTACACACCGGATGCCGTGTGGGGGGCTTTCTCGCTTTCACTCTCTGGAAGCCTGACGCTAAGCAATACTAGCTATGATTCGCAAGACTTCTTCAGCTGGAACAACAGTTGGAACCTTAAACCGGGTGCCTCCCTTGAAAGGCTTAACCCTGGGTGGTCGGCTGATGACCCTGAAAGCTGGAAGCACAGCAACACCGAATACGGAAATGGCGACCTCGGCACGCCGGGGCACCAGAACAGCGTTTTCTCCAACGGCTTCGGCCAGAACACCTGGGCATTTATAAAAGCGTTTGTTCACTAACTTTCACCCCCTGTGCCGTGTAAAAAAAACACCCCTCTTCTGGCGCATTCGTTTTATTGTTCCCTGCTTTTCCATGACGGCAAGGTATTTGTTTACCTCGTTCACATGGATTCCCAGCACAGAAGAAAGGTCCTGAACTGTGCATGGTCTTCTTCTAACTGTGCCCAGAATGGTCTCTTCAATGTTTGAGCTGTAAGACGCCACTTCTTTTCTGGTCTGAGCAGGGGCAATTATCTCTGTGGCACTGAGGTTCCAGTAATTCTTTATACGTTCAAGATTTTCCATTGAAGCTGCCTTCAGCCCCGGCAGACGACCTGGGCGGTCGAGGGTGTTTATCTGAATACGATCGGGAGAGATTCTCTGGAAAGCTGCTTTCAGAAGATCCAGCTCTTCATCTGAATCGTTGTACCCGGGAAGAATAAGGGTTTCCAGCCAGATTTCCCTGTGGAATTCCCTGCGAAAATCTACAAGACCCTGTATGTATTCCCCTATATCCATACCCGGAACAGGAACATTGATTTTAAGAAAAACTTCCTGTGACCCGGCATCGAGGGAGGGTAGAACCAGGTCTGCGTCCAGAAGATCCTGCCTTACATCCGGGCTGCAAAGTAGGCTTCCGTTTGTAAGAACAGCCACAGGAACTGCCGGCCAGCCTGAAGCAACAAAGCGGATAACCTCGCCAAATCCTGTGTTCAAAGTGGGCTCTCCTGAACCGGACAGGGTAATGTAGTCCGGTAAAGGGTTGTTGTTCAGAAAAGAGGCCAGTTCCTGCTTCACCTGTTCTACAGACACATACTGTTTTCTCTGTGCTGTTAGTTTTGTTGTTGCCCCACACTCGCAGTAAACACAATCAAACGAGCAGATTTTACGGGGGATGAGGTCTACCCCCAGAGAAATACCCAGCCTTCTTGACGGTACCGGCCCAAACACATGTTTATGCATTGAGGTGCCTCTTTACTTTGTTAATCGTCGCTGTCTGTTTTTTCAAACTTTCTTGCGCTGGAAAAACTGTCCAGATCATAGGTAATACTTTTGTCCGGAATGGCTTGCCTGTCAAGACGAACATCGGCATCTTTGAAGAACATCTCTGCGTATGTGGAATGGTAGTCGCTGAACACAACCACCCTTTTAATTCCCGCTGCGATAAGCGCTTTTGCACACGTGGTACACGGCATGTTTGTTACGTAAGCCGTTGCCCCGTTAATGGAAACACCGTTCTTGGCAGCCTGCATAAGCGCATTCATCTCTGCGTGGTTTGTTCTGATACAATGGTTGTCTACCACAAGACATCCCACATCTTCACAGTGCGGAAGCCCGGGAAGAGAACCGTTGTAGCCTGTTGCAAGAACATGTTTGTGCTTAACCAGAACACACCCGCAGTGCATTCTGGGACAGGTAGCTCTTTCACTGGCCAGCATGGCCAGTTTGAGGAAGTATTGATCCCACGATGGTCTCATCTGTTCTCCTTTAAAACTCCCAGTCAAGCTGCAATCCTGCAGTCGTTCTGGATGACCCCTGTGTTTCACTGCTGCCGCTGCCGATAAGGTCGGCACCCTGCATGTTGAACCACCCGGCTTTTACCCGAAGTGTGGCTGCATTGGAAATATGTGCAGAAACCTGTGTTTGAAGAAGTACCGAAGAATTGTACAGAGCTTTCGAGCCGAATTCTCCGGGAAAAGAAAGAGAATACGCATACACCCTGCTGTTCCAGCCGTCTGTGCTGCCAGCTGCTGCCGAAACCGTAACTTCGAGACAGGGTACCGGACTGTGTTTCAAACGCACTTCAACACCTGCCCCGTTTTCATCCGGATTGCTTTTGCTCCGGTAGAATGCCGCAGGAACCTTAAAGCTCAGTGTAAGGTCGGCATAGGGGCTCCATGAGGCAGTTACCTGGGCTCTGATGGTGTTTTCCTGTTCCGTAGTTGTTAACTTCAGCCGTTGCGAGAGGCTTGTTCTGCTTTGAATTCTCTCTGTAAACTGAAACCCGGCCTTAAAGGTATCTTCCTCTTGTTTGTCAAGAACCAGCGCACCGGCATCCAGGGTTACACCCTGTGCCACATGCCATTTTAATCCGTACCCAGCACCGATGAGGTGGCTTGTTCCAAACTCGCCTGCACTTCGTGCCCATCTGCCGGTGCTCCTGCTTACTGTAAGCGCATGGCGGATGCCGGACTGAAGCCTGCCAGCGGAAACCACAAAATTCAGTGTGGAATCGAAATCGGCAGCTACTTCCCCGGTAAATGAAGTGTTGCGCGTTTCAAGCAAAAAGTCGGCTGCAGCTCTGGAACAAGTATCTGCTGTGGAACCACCTGACTGTCTTACGAAGGCAAACGAAATACCCACAGAACCCCAACCCACCCGTGCTGCAGCCAGCTTCTGATCAACAATACCTTCGTTCTCTGCTTCGCTGACAGTGCGGTGAAGACCTGATGCCCCCGGGTCTGTTCTAGATACCCCGGCAACACCGGACAGAGTTATACCGCTAAAGCAGTACTGTGCCGCCACTCCGGTAAGCGGGCGTGCATCGCTTGCACCGGGGCTTTCAGCAGGCTGCAAACGCAACCTCCATGCAGGTGTTTTGGAAAGTTCAAGAGGGTCAACCCCCGACCATGGCCCCGGATGACTGAGCAACAGCCCATGGGCAAACTGCACCTGCAACCACCCGGCAACCGCTGTAAGCAGCTGTGGACTGGAATAGCCCACACCGGCAGTAACCAGGTCTGCCCACTGTTCTCCCTGGTCTTTCTCTGTAAGGAAAACAGCAGACCACATTCCCCTGCGAAACCTCAACCGCTGGTAGGAAACAAGTGAACTGCCCTGCCACTTGTTCTGTGTTATTCCCGCAGGCTCGGGCCATGCATTCTCTGCCCTGGCTCTGAAGTCGCCAAAACCACTGACGGCAAATACAAATGCTGTAATTATTGCAATCATTGTACTGTAAGATAAGACCTGAGGTTTTCAAAGGTAGTAGCACCTATTCCCGGAATATCCACGATTTGGTCTATAGATTGAAGAGGCCCATAGGTTTCTATGTAGTGGCGTATTGTTGAAGCGCGGGAAGGCCCGATACCAGGCACTGTAACAAGCTGCTGCTCTGTGGCAGTGTTAATGTTTACCGGAAACACAGGGGCTTCTTCATGTGTCTGCGTTTCCCCGAAAGCAACAGGTCGCGGATCGAATGCACCGGAGCCGCAGGTGGCCGAAACAAGGTGACTGCCTGGAAGGTCGGGATGGGTTGCGTAGCCGTACTGCATGGAAACAGACGAAACTGCAACGCTGAACCCCATGTTCATGCGTACAGGGTTGGTGAGCAGAGAAAAAAACAGGGAAACCCCTGGATAGGGTTCCACCGATGTTACTGCCGAAAACTCGCTACCGGTGTACTGATACACGGAAGCGCCGGCAGAAACTGTTACACCTGTTACTGGACATACGCCTATTGCCGCAGAAACGGTTCCGGGAACGGCCCCCATACCGGTACTGGTGAGTGATGAACTGTAGAACCCCCGGGCAGCACCGGAAAGAAACATCCCCCTGAGAGGCCTTGCAATAATACCAGCATCGGCTGATACGGCAGAACCACTTCCAAAACCCTCTATCTGCAGGCGGTGACCTGAGACAGAAACACCTGCAACTATTCCGGCAATCAGGGGTTTTGCCACGGCTGCAGTTGTTGTAAATTCGCTGTAGCCGTTTCTGCCGGAATAGTTGAAAACCCCGGCAACTGCGAATCGGTTTGTGGTGAAGCCTGCTGCAGCTGCTGTTCTATCAAGTTCTTTGAAACCGAAAGGTCTTGATGCTGAAACAGAAACCGAAGCGCCAGAGAGAAGCCCTGCTGAAGCTGGATTCACCGAAATCGCCAGGTGTGTGCGGGGAAACAGAGCAGCAGCTACACCTCCGGAAAGCCAGGGAGAGTCGCTTTGAAGCTCAAAAGCCCCCACAACAAGAGCAACTATCAGAGTGCCCACTTTCCCCCCTGTCGTTGATTGTACATTCAGTTACCTTCACGCTTGGAACAAATACAACAGGGAATTGACTAAAGAGGTATTAGTGTACATGATAGTTGAAAGGTTCCGGGTTTTTCTGCGGCGAAAAGGAGTGCAATGCGTTTCCATCTGGTAATAGCGGTTCTTGTTGTGCTGCCGTTTGTTGCGGTTGCTGGCAGTTTGCCTTTTTCCCGTTTTGGTATGATTGATACCCCGTCATCAGCGCTGCTTAACCACACTGAAGTTGCTTTTGGGGCTAGCGGTACCGTCTACTCTATTGAAGATTCATCCGGCACTTCCGACATGAATGTTACCCCTGCCGGCTACATTGAGATCGGGCTTTTCGGAAGGGCTCAGATAGGTGGAACCTACCTTGGTGCAGGCGGTTTTTCCGGAACCGTAAGGGGGCTGATTCTTAGTCAAACTATGACCAGGCCAGGTATTTCGATAGGTGTTGAAAACCTTACAGGAGAGAAAGACTACGACTTTTACAGAAACACTGAAGACAGCCTCTACCACTACCCGAATTCGCAGAATTTCAGCGTCTATGGGCTCATCAGCAAAGACTTCAGCTACTATGTTTCCTTCCCGGTATGCTTGAACATTGGTTATGGAACCGGAAGGTTTGTTCAGTCTTCAGAGGCAGTAGACGGTTTTGAGAACCCCATTCCCGGTCTTTTTGGAAGCATTCTTATCCACCCCAGTATCGCAAGTGATGTTTTAGTGGAGTGGGACGGGCGCGACCTTAATGCAGGGGCTGTTTTCAGAGTTAACAGGAACTTCACTGTGCGTGCGGCAGTTGCCGAGCTCGAACATATTTTTACGACACAGGATTCAACGGCAAATGCTCAGGATGTTATGCAGCACACCAAGTTCACAGTAGGTCTTCAATTTAACTTCGGGCCTTTCCTTAACCGCACTGAACTGGATCCCTACCAAAGACTACGGTACACCGACGACGACGAGGCTCTTGAGATGTTAAAAGAGTACAGAGTCAGAGCCCGTGAAGAGATTCAGGAAATGGAATCTACAATACACTGACCATTTCCGTTGACAGAGACACACAAGTCTGCAATCTTACACGGTCAGAGAGAATACCGGAAAAACAGAATTACAACGCGGAAAGCGATATAATGGCACGCCTGGGAACCTTCGACTGCGAACGAATTATGAAAAGAACCAGGTTGAGTCCCCTGGCTAAAGAAGTTCTTAAAAAAAGATTCCCCCATGCGAAAGATCCTGTAAACCAGTGGCTGCCTTCGAAGCCCAACTGGTCAAAACTGCTTCCCGACCTCGATATTCTTGAGGGAGAACTTAAATCTTTGAAAAAACGCGGTGGGAAGATCGTTCTTTACGGCCACGACGATATGGACGGTGTAACAGGAATATTCATAGGTCTCAGGATTCTCAGGAACGAAGGCTTCCATGTTGTTCCGATTATTCCCAGAAGAGATATTGAAACCTACGGCATAAGACCGGGCAGGCTGAAGGGCGTACTGCTGCCAGGCGATCTTCTGCTTACTGTAGACTATGGCTGCAGTGCTGTGGAAGGTGTTACATGGGCACGGGAGCACGGCGCAAGAATAGTTATTACCGACCACCACACCCTTAACGATCCCCTTCCCCCTGCGCACGGCATGGTAGATCCCCAGATCACCGGAGGGGCAGCAGCAGACCTGGCCGGGTGCGGCGTTCTGTATGCCGCTCTGTCGCAGATATACCCCAGGTGGAACAACGATGCCCAGCTGCTTGCAGCAGTGGCCCTGGGCACAGTAAGTGACAGGGTACCCTTCACAGAATGGAACAGATACCTGCTTCACTGTTTCTCCCTTATCGACACTTCGAATCTCACAGAGGGGTTGAAGCTGCTTCTTGAAAAGTGGCCCTGCCGCAAAAGGGCATGGACAGGTGCCATGATTCGGCAACAGATAACCAGTACAATTGGAAAAGGCGACAGCTCAGGCATATCTTCCATGATCGATTTTATGTCCAGTTACGATCCCCTCTGGTGTAAAGACCTTTGGGAAACCATGAAAAGGAACAGCGAGGAGCGGGGGCATCTGCTCAGCGAAGTGGTAACAAACGCCATAAAGCACAAGGACTCGGAAGCGGACGCTCTTGGCATGATTCTGGTTTATCTTGAAGACGTACCGGGAGGTATGGGGGGAACCCTGGCAAGCAGGCTGTGCAAGATATACCGCAGGGGAACCATAATTGTTACCCGCAGGGAAGATGGTAAGCTTATAGGCGACACCAGATCCATAGGAGACTGGAACATGGCTGGCTTCCTGGTGAGCATGCGAGACATATTCTCCAGCGCAGGCGGCCACTACCGGGCGGCAGGTTTCGCCTACAAAGGCACCAGCTGGCCGGAGCTTCGGGAACACCTGATAACCCACATGACAGAGTACCCCACAAACCCGGTACCCGAACCCCATGTTGATCTTTTTCTAGACACCCTGCCGGAACCGGGCCAGTTTACCAGCCTCGCCCCGTTCGGCCCTGGTTTTCTGCCTGTGGCAGTGAAGGTAGGCTCTATGCGGTACCTGCTTCACCTCAACAACAAAGGGCAGGCAAACTGGTGCATAACAGAAGACAGTGGAGAATAAATTGAAAAGCTATATTGTAACAGGCTGTGCCGGTTTCATAGGCAGCACACTTACCGACAGGCTTCTTTCAGAAGGTGCTTCGGTTACAGGCATCGATGTTTTTCGCGACTACTACAACACAGACATAAAGAGACGCAACCTGGCACTCGCTCTGGAAAACCCCCTGTTTACACTGATAGAGAAAGACCTTTCAAAAGACATTTCTTTTTTGAATAGAATTACTGAAAAAACCGATGAGCTAGTTATCTACCATCTTGCCGCCCAGGCAGGTGTAAGAAAATCGTGGGGCAGCGACTTCAGGGTATACACCCGTGACAACATAGATGCCACGCAGAACCTGCTTGAATGGGCACATTCCAGAGGTGGAATAAAGAACTTTGTATACGCTTCTTCTTCATCAATCTACGGTATTCCTTCAACACTTCCCATGACCGAAGAGATAACAGTTCCTGTTCCCCACTCCCCCTACGGTGTTACCAAACTGGCTGCAGAAAACCTTGTAAGACTGTACACAGCCAACAGAGGCCTGCCCTCAGCCAGCCTTCGGTTCTTCACAGTATACGGCCCCCGTCAGCGGCCAGACATGGCTTTCAACCGATTCATACAGGCTGCCTTTCAGGGCAAACCAATAGGTGTTTTCGGCACTGGAAAGCAAACCCGTGATTTTACCTTTGTTAACGATATAGTTCAGGGTCTAAGGCTTGCAGAGAACTCTACAGGCGGCCTTGCAATGAACCTCGGAGGAGGGAACCGGGTTACACTGCTTCAGGCAATTGAAACACTGGGTAAAGTAATGGGCAGAGAGATCAGAATAGACTTCTCTGAGGGCAAACTCGGTGATGTCCCGGATACCTGGGCCTCTGCTGAACTTGCTCTGAAAGAGCTTGGCTGGAAGCCTTCAGTTTCCCTGGAAGAGGGTCTGCTTCAGGAAGTTAACTGGCTGGCCTGACTTATCTGATTGAACTCATTGTTCCAACAGTAAAGCTCCAGTGATATGTTCCATGTGTTTCTCCGCTGCTTCCAATGATGTCAACAGTTGCCGTGTACTCTCCATCGGCAAGCTGTTCCCCAACCGGGAATTGAATAATACTGCCATCTGCGATTGCAGGTGCAAGCTTACAAACCGAACCGTTTCCGTACAGTTCCGCCACAGCGGTCCACCCGCTGTGTGTGCTCCTGAAACCGGCAGCTACCTGAAGAACAGGCGCGTGATCGTAAATTGTACCTGTTGGGTATACCGAGCTGAATACCACTTCAGGCCGTTGAACAACACTGATACTGTATGTTTCCACTGTTGTATTACCGGCAGAGTCCACTGCTGTTACACACACAGGAACCGTTCTCCCGGCGTATGGAAGCAGGTCAACGGAGCAAACCCACACGGTATCTGACCTTTGCGAAAGGCCAATACCCTCCAGGGAGTCAACAGACAGAGTAACCATTTCCACTCCTGAAAGCAGATCCTCTGCCTGCACCTCAATCTGTGCTTTCATTGTGAAGTAATCAACTCCATCTGACTGTATGGATACAGCAGGAGGAACACTGTCTACAGCAAAACTCCAGTTGATGGAATCCACAAGCTCACCAGAACGCCGGAACAACTCTACCAGGCCGTCTGCGAAGAACTCTTCAGGATGCTCCGGTTCAAAATGCCACACTCCATCTGTGTTCTCTGGAAATATCACCGATCCGTCGGACTGTAGATAAATGTCTCCATCGCTGTAATCCTCTGCTGTTTCAAAGCTGAATGTATCAGGCAGAGCTGCCTGAAAACCTATGGGGTAGAGGGAGTAGACAGGAACGAACTCCGGCTGGAATGAAAGCCCCATATCTACCGTTCCCAGCCCTTCCGGAACCTGCCAGCCGTGAACACAGACCCAAAACACTGCGCTTGTATCAATATCTGAAACAAGTATTGTTTCGCTGGAAGAGGGAGATGTTGACTTATCCAGCAGTTCTTCCATTCCGTCCAGCATTCTGTTGTCGTTTGCATCTTTGAACAGGAACAGGTCAACATCAAGCCCGGCCTGCTCACTGGAAGTCTGTATTGAAATACTCCTCTCGTTTGACGACACTCTGAATGGCCCTTCTATCAGCCCTGCTGAAAGTGGATCATCCGGGTCATCCTGAAAAATATCTCGACCTGAATAGAACTCCACCGGCAGCACACCAATGTGTAAGTCGGCAAAACTGCCGCCCGAAGCACACAGACCGACTACGGGATTTCTGGCTGATACCGACCTGGATAGCCACCCTGGAATGGAGGAACCTTCCTGGCTGCACAGTGTCGCAACCTTGTATGTCCTCCACACGAACATGCTGTTTCTGTTGTCGAGAACTGCAAAACAGCTATCTCCCTGCCGGGGAACAAACGGTGCCAGTACTGCGTTGCAGTTAAGCCCTCCCGAATACCTCCTGAAATTGGCTCTATCCATGTACAAAACCTCTGCGTTGGATGAGGTTTGTCTCCACTCAATCCAGTCTGAACTGCGAACAGCATCCTCCGCATCGCTGTTAATAGAGTAAAGGGAACCTGTGAAGTACGGTATAGTGTAAACGGTCTCTATCACCGGAACATCGCTTGTGCCATCAGGGAACGGTGCAAAGACCTCCTGCTTCTCTGGAATGAAATACGGCACTGTGTAGTTTACCGTGTAACTGCTGCCCTCCTGGAAACTGATATTTCTGCTGCCGGCAGAGCCGAACGGTGACACCACATCAATGGTGTAGCCGCCATTGGGTTCCCACCCAAGGTTGAAGACACAACTGCCGGAGGGGTCTGTGTAGTCAAAGACCGAAACGGAATTTGCATTGTTCCAGTGAGATCGGGCAAGAACCATTGCCCCCTCAACAGGTGTACCGGCAGGGTCAGTTACCACAACCTCAACCCCTGCTGTTGCAGTGTATCCGGAATCGCCCTCCATATAGCCGGAGCCGGCGGGAACAACGGTGGAACAGGTAACTGGCCACACCCGGCCCCCAGGATCGAAAGCGGAGATTGTTGAGATGGTTTTCCCTGTGTGGTTCACCCCTTCTCCTGATACCCAGATGTTGCCTATTCCCGAAATTCCATAGTTAATATCCCAGTGGTTCCACCTACCGCTTGCCGGGTCAAGGTACTGGTTCCACTGGTGATCCTCTCCCCTGCAGCCCACAACGTAAGCCGGGATAAAACAGGTTCTGCAGAGAGCTGTCTGCAGTATAGACTGTTCACCGCACGAACCGTAGGCCTTGCTGTAAATCAACATGGGTTGAAGGTCGTTGGTCATGTAGCCGAAGGTCATCAACCCCTCCGGCTGTGAATGAGACTGAAAATTACACACTCTGATAACTGCTTCTTCAAAGGTTTGTGCGTCTTCCAAACTCAGTCTCAGTGCTCTGTTTCTGTCTTCGGGAATGAACTCCCTCCAGAACACATGGCTGGGAGAATGGCCGAACAGACTGTCCGGCTCGTAGTTCAGATACTCTCTCTGTGTAACTGCTGTTGTGTCGCAGGGGGTGTTCCAGTAAGATGCGTCTACCCGACCTGGAACCTCAAACAGTATTCTGGGATTCACCACATACCGGTAGTAGTTTTCGCGGGACACCTCAAACCAGCCGTCCTGTGTTTTCAGGCTGAGCTGTGTGCCCAGGTCAGAGTCCTGCAGTTCAACATAGTTCAGATCCTCAACCATGCTGTAGAGGCTTGCTGCGTTCACACTAAACAGGTCAGCATCGTCGTGTTCTTCCATGGCTCTCAAAATGTGTGTTGGGGTGTGTGCTATGCAGTATGCGATCTCATCTCTGCACTGCACAGATGCGTCGGCTATTTCCGAAGCATACACTGAAGCTGTTGCAGTTCCCGAGGGAGATCGAAAAACAGTGTACGGACTGAAATACCTGGCATAGTAAGACTCAATGGAAGAAACACCGCCGCCTGATTGGAATTCCCAGGAATAGCTTTCCCGGAAACCTGTACCTCCTGAATTCTCTTCATACAGCATGAGCCGCCCTGAAATATCCCCTGTTACCAGCTCTTCAACTCCATCATTATCCATGTCGAAAAAGCAGGGAGTGGAATACATTCCCGCATTCGCGGAACTGAGCTCTGAGTCTGCTTCAGCCTCTTCCCAGCCCCCTGTTGTGTTCTGCAGGAAGTACCTGAGGTTTCCATCTGCTGACCCCACTACCAGCCCACCGTGGAACCCCGCAGGGGCAGCAGAGGGTATCAAGGGAATACCCTGCAGCGTTTCCCAGCTTCCGGCAAACCATCCGTCAACTCCTGTAAGGTAGTAGATATTCCCTTTCCTTGTACCGGCTACAAGGTCGGGAACACCGTCTGCGTTAACATCTGCGAGGGTAAGGCTGGGGTAGGTTCCCGGTACCCGAGGAAGGTGAAGCACTTCCAGAGAGTCTGAATCAATCCGGGTTTCGTAAAGAACTCCCGATTTCGAGCCACACACAACAACATTGTCTCCACCGATGTTTACCACCACCGGGGATATATTGCTGACAGGGGTGCTGTTCTGAACGGTGTTCACAACAGACCACTGCCGGACAGGGAAGCCTGAATCACTGGATGAAGAATAAAAAACAAGCCCGTCGGAGCCGGTTCCAACAGCCATGGCCAGAACTGAATCTTTAGAAACAAACACAACAGGCGAGCTGAACGGCCCGGCATTTATGGGAAACTCCATGCGGGACTGACTGTAAAATGGCAGAAAACATGGTACCTCAACACTACCGCGGTTTCTGAAAACAAGAATACTTCCACCTTCCGTACCTGCGATCAGATCTGCGATACCATCGCCGTCAACATCTCCAAGAGCAGTTCCGGCAGGGTCTGCAATGCTGAATCCCTCTGTAACAAGAATGGCAGAATCTCCACTGAAAACTGTAAGAACACCGTCTACACTCAGGCTGGATGAATCGGGAAAACCGTCGTTGTTCACATCGCAGGTCACCTCTGCAAACAGACTGTCTCCGAACTGCACGGTCTCCTGCCACAGCGGCGCGAGAAAAACCCTGTTTCCAGACGCAGATTCCAGAACAAGGTCTTTCAAGCCGTCAGAATTTATGTCTGCAAATCCTGGTGTCACTGGCGCATCTGCGCACACATCCCGGTACACAAGGTCTGTGAACCTGGTGGCAAGGTCTGCCTGTATCCACTCCGGACACAGAAGAATTGATTCGCGAACTGTTTCAGGCAGCATTTCTGAACTCCCTGCAGGCGGGCCTTCCACCGCAGGGTTCACCGTTTCAAACTGCAGAGTTTCCCCGGAACCGGAAACAACAGCCCAGGCATACCCTCCCGGAGGTACGGTAACATCGTCGTCAGACACTTCACTGAAAAGTGTGGTAACAATAAACACCACTCCCGTGATTGCAATAATTCCAGACATGTATCCTCCACCCGGCAGCCTATTGTTGACTGCAGACCCCTGTTGTTTTACAATGCTGTTTGATGAGGCACCGTTGTTAACATACTTTTTTCACTAACGGAAAAGAATGGAGATGTCATGAAAACACTTGTGCTTATCGTTGCTGTGATACTGATTCCCGGTTGCGGAACAAGCGGGGAACTTCCGGCTGCCAACACTGTGCAGAATGATCTTTCTTCTGCGGGAACCGCAGAAGAGGCAGATACCTCTGCTGCAGTTACCGAAGAGCTGCCTGAAGAGACCGTTCCCGAGCCTGTTGAGGTGACTGATGATATTCTGTATACGCTGAAATCAGGAATAGCTGGTGTTTTCGCAGTGGGAAGCAGCGAAAATGACACTTTTGAAGCGGCACTGGCTTACAGCAGCGGCACTATCGAAGAAATCGAGCTTATGGCTGAGGGTATGGCCTATCCTGCTCTGGAAATGAATTTTGAAGATTCAGGCAGTATCCTGCTGGAACTCAGCGACACCGACCGCACAGTGAGCAGAATCGAGATAAACTCACCTCTGTTCAAAACTGAAGAAGGTATTGGCATTGGCTCTACCTACGATGATCTGCTCAACAACTACTCATTTGACGGTATCTCATGGGGGGACGGCGGAGACCCGCTGGTTGTTGTTGAAGAAGCCGGCATGTCTTTCCTGCTGGAACCGGGAGACTGGTGGCAGATGGGCGAAGTACAGGGTGATATTCCCGGAAACACAGAAATTACCTCTGTACTTGTCTGGTAAAGCAGCATGACAACAAATACTGAAGATGTTCTGGTAGCTTACTGCGGGCTTGTATGCACCAACTGCGGTATGTATAAAAAGGGAAGCTGTGCCGGATGCCACAGCGCCAAACCGAAGAACAGACACTGCAGCATGAAAAAGTGTGCCACGGAAAGAAACTACAGCACCTGTGCAGATTGTGCAGAATTTACAGAGCTTGCAAAATGCAGAAAGCTCAACAATCCTGTTTCCCGTTTTTTTGGGTTCATCTTCCATACAGACAGAATCGGAAACCTGAACAAAATTCGTGAAGTTGGTCTGGAAGCGTTCAAAGAAGAGAGAAGGTTAAGCGGAAAACCGTAGCTTCCTGAAGCATATTCGACTTCCGGCAAGTCTTTACCTTTGCATGGAAAGGCGTTATCTATTGGTTTGTGTGTAATTACTGCAGGGAGAAACGTTTGTGATCAACACCGTTACAATTAAAGACTTCAAGTCCATAACGGATGTCACAGTTGATCTTGGCCAGATCAATGTGTTTATAGGAGCCAACGGCAGCGGGAAAAGCAATATTCTTGAGGCCATGGGCGTTCTCTCTGCAGCAGCCTTCGGACATGGACTGGCCCCTTTCACGGCTGTGGGTTAATGGAATGATACAGGGCATTCCTTCCATCTGACATGAATTACAGAATAGGCGTTGTCTGTGGAGGCCCTACAGATTTGTAATACAGGCTGCCCTGAGTGCTATTATCCCTAAAGATTTCACCGCCACTCTGCTTCAGCCGGAAGATACTCCGAAGTCAAAAAAACTGGGAACAGGATGGTGCGGTGTTTTCAAATGGTGCCGTGACAACCTTTTTTCGGAAAACTATCAGGCAATAGCACTTCGCAAAACATTCCATGCTGTCATCATACATCTCGACGCCGATGTAGCAAAAAAGAGCTTCAGTGATTGTGGCATGAATTCCTCCGGGTTACCCTGTGCCAGCCAGTGCCCGCCGTCCGGAAAGACTGTGAGAAGGCTCAGAAATCTGTTAAAGTCGTGGATGTCTGGCAATCCGCTGGACGATATAACCACTATCTGCATCCCGTCAGTGTGTACTGAAGCCTGGATCGCAACTGCTTTGTATGGAAAATCGGACCCGGATATACTGACTGAAATCGAGTGCAATGAAACAGTAGAGAATTATCTCGCCGGCAAGCCGGCAAGGGGAAGACTCATTATTCCAAGTACCCTGAAAAAGCGTACTGCGCGTTATCGCGTAGGAGCTTCACCGAGAATAGACATTGAGTAGTAGCGCCTCACGGACGAGTTGGAAAGCATGCCGATTAGAGGAAAATAGCAGCGCTATTTGACGATGATTGGCGTGTTTTGCAGCCGTTCGTGTGGTGTCTAACAGAAGTTTAAGAGTTGGAAAGCAAATATGCTTCTATGAGATGATTTGCCAATAACTTAGGT
>Ga0256845_1001278_pt1 | contig 20531 bp, 30 predicted proteins | sample RiftiametaG_FD_189101 | JGI IMG/M metagenome (GOLD analysis project Ga0256845, IMG submission 189101) | Tube worm associated microbial communities from hydrothermal vent at the East Pacific Rise, Pacific Ocean - Riftia | ecosystem: Host-associated > Annelida > Integument > Unclassified ...
GAGAGAAAGAGATCCCCATCATGGCCAAAGAAAAGTTCGTTCGTGACAAGCCCCACGTGAACATCGGAACCATCGGTCACGTGGACCATGGAAAGACGACGTTGACGGCGGCGATCACTCACGTGCTCGCGATGAAGGGCCTCGCGTCGCAGGTCGACTTCGAGAACATCGACAAGGCACCCGAGGAGCGGGAGCGCGGGATCACGATCTCGACAGCGCACGTGGAGTACTCGTCGGAAGTGCGTCACTACGCGCACGTGGATTGCCCGGGGCACGCGGACTACATCAAGAACATGATCACGGGCGCGGCTCAGATGGACGGGGCGATCCTCGTAGTGAGTGGCCCGGACGGAGCGATGCCGCAGACACGGGAGCACATCCTGCTGGGCCGTCAGGTGGGGATCCCGTCGATCGTAGTGTTCCTGAACAAGGTGGACATGATCGCGGAGGAAGACGCGGAGCTACTGGAGCTCGTGGAGTACGAGATCCGAGAGCTGCTGTCGTCGTACGAGTACCCGGGCGACGATACGCCAGTGGTGTACGGTTCGGCGCTGAAGGCACTCCAGGTGGAGACACCGGAGGAAGATGACGCGAAGTGCATCTTTGAGCTGATCGAGGCGTGCGACACGTTTATCCCGGAGCCAGAGCGAGAGCTTGATAAGCCGTTCTTGATGCCGGTGGAGGATGTGTTCACGATCTCGGGACGCGGCACAGTGGTGACGGGACGCATCGAGCGTGGCGTGATCAAGGTGAGCGAAGAGGTAGAGATCGTCGGCATCAAGGACACCCAGAAGACAGTGGTCACGGGTGTAGAGATGTTCAGGAAGCTGCTGGATCAGGGGCAGGCAGGCGACAACGTCGGCGTGCTGATCCGTGGCATCAAGCGCGAGGCAGTGGAGCGAGGACAGGTGCTGTGCAAGCCAGGCAGCATCAATCCGCACACGGAATTCGACGCGCAGGTATACATTTTGAGGAAGGACGAGGGAGGGCGTCATACGCCGTTCTTCACGAACTACCGGCCGCAGTTTTACTTCCGTACGACGGATGTGACAGGTTCGGTAGCGCTGCACGAGGGCACCGAGATGGTGATGCCCGGAGATAACGTAGAGCTAACAGTGAAACTTCTCGCGCCGATAGCGTGCGAGGAGGGGCTGAAGTTCGCGATTCGGGAGGGCGGCCGAACGGTCGGCGCCGGAGTCGTCACCAAGATCCACAAGTAGCCGAGAGGACGAACCGTGGAAGGTCTCAAAATTCGCATCAGGCTCAAAGCCTTTGATCATAAACTCCTCGATCAGTCGACCAACGAAATCGCTGAGACGGCTCGTCGCGCGGGTGCAACCGTCTGCGGTCCGATTCCGCTGCCGACTAAGATCAACAAATACTGTGTGCTTCGCGGCCCCTTCATCGATAAGAAGTCGCGCGAGCAATTCGAAATCCGCACGCACACGCGGCTCCTCGACATCCTCGAGCCCAACAAGCAGACGCTCGACGCGCTGATGAAGCTCGACCTCTCCGCAGGCGTGGACGTCGAGATCAAGACCTGAGGACCATCATGGCAAAGCTCAACGTGATCGATCTCGAGGGCAAGAGTCTCGGCGAACTAGAAGTCGCCGATGATGTCTTCGCCGCCGAGGTCAAAGAGCACCTCCTCTGGGAGATGGTCCGCTATCAGCGGGCTGCTCGTCGGAGCGGGACCGCCTCCGTCAAGGAGCGCGGGGAGATCCGCAAGACAGGTGCAAAGCTCTTCAAACAGAAGGGGACGGGCAATGCTCGTCACGGTTCCCGTCGCGCGAACATCTTCCGCGGCGGTGGTCAGGTCCACGGACCTCGCCCCCGTTCCTACGCCTTCCACGTCAACAAGAAGGTGCGCGCTGGGGCTCTGCGCTCGGCGCTGAGCCTGCGGGCCAAGGAGGGCAACCTGGTTGTCGTCCGTGATCTCAGCCTGCCCGGGATCAAGACGAAGGCGCTGACCCAGATCCTCGGTCAGATCGAGGCGAAGTCGGCGTTGTTGGTCGACAGTGACAATCGCAACCTTCAGCTGAGTTCCCGCAATATCCAGGGAGCGAGCTTCTTGGAGACGCGCGGTGTCAATGTCTACGATATCCTCCGCTTCCCCAAGCTGGTGATCTCCGAGGCCTCACTGCGCCAGGTGGAGTCCCGCCTGAGCCGCGGAAAGGGTGAACAGTCATGATCCCGCATCAGGTCATCGTCCGCCCGGTCGTCACTGAGAAATCGACCGAGCTGATCAGCTACGACAATCAGTACGTCTTCGAGGTCCACAAGCGGGCTAACAAGATCGAGATCGGCAAAGCCGTCGAGCTCCTTTTCGGCGTCAAGGTTGCGAAGGTGCGGACCATGGTGGTTCGTGGCGACCTCCGTCGAGTTGGCAAGTACTACGGTCGCAAGCCGTCGTGGAAAAAGGCGATCGTCACGCTCAACGCGAGCGACTCGATCGACCTCTACGGGGGCGAGCAGGAGTAAGCCATGGCAGTCAAGAACTACAGGCCGACCTCTCCCGGCCGTCGAAACATGAGCGCCAACAAGCGCTCAGCGGTCACCGCTGACCGGCCGCACGGTCCGCTCGTCAGTCGGGTCCACAACCCCGCCGGTCGCAACAATCGCGGTCGCATCACCTCGCGTTTTCGCGGTGGTGGTCACAAGCGCCGCTACCGTGAGATCGACTTCAAGCGCAAGAAGTACGGCGTGCCCGGACGGGTCGCGACGATCGAGTACGATCCAAACCGTACGGCCTTCATCGCCCTGATCCACTACGCGGACGGCGAGAAGCTCTACATCCTGGCTCCCGCTGGGCTGAAGGTTGATGACACCGTGGTCTCGTCGGCAAGCGCCGACATCAAGCCGGGCAACAACATGCCCCTTAAGGCGATCCCGGTCGGAACGATCATCCACAACATCGAGATCAAGATCGGTCGTGGGGGTCAGCTTGTGCGCGCTGCCGGTGGTGGTGCGCGGCTGATGGCCCGCGAAGGTAAGTGGACCCAGATTCGCCTCCCCTCCGGTGAGGTTCGTCGGGTACACGTCGAGTGCCGGGCCACAATCGGCACGATCGGCAACTCAGATCACGGCCACGTTGCGCTCGGCAAGGCCGGTCGTTCACGTTGGCTCGGGCGTCGTCCGCACCAGCGAGGCGTTTCCATGAACCCGGTTGACCACCCGCTTGGCGGCGGTGAGGGTCGGACCTCTGGAGGACGCCATCCGGTATCCCCTTGGGGCCAGCCGACCAAGGGTTACCGGACCCGCAAGAGCACCAAGTCTAAGGTCTTCATCGTCTCCCGCAGGAAGAAGTAGCGTATGCCCCGCTCACTTAAGAAGGGTCCCTTCTGCGACGCCCACTTGATCCAAAAGATCGAGGTGGCGCTCAACGACGGCGGTCGCCGGGTCGTCAAGACCTGGTCTCGTCGCTCGACCATCCTACCGACCTTTGTCGGTGCCAATGTGATGGTCTACAACGGTCACAAATTCATTCCGCTCTTCATCACCGAGAACATGGTCGGTCACAAGCTCGGTGAGTTTGCACCGACCCGGACGTTCCGTGGTCATAGTGGCGATCGCAAGGGTAGGAGGTAAGTTACAATGGCAACCGCTCGACTGAGTTACGCCCGGCTTACCCCGCGCAAGGCACGGATCATTGCCAACATGATCCGCAACAAAAAGGTGACCACAGCGATCACCAGCCTTCGCTTCCTACCCAAGGCTGGCGCCCGAGAGTTTTTCAAGCTCCTTGTATCTGCGGTGGCAAACGCCGAGGATACAGGCCGCGTGGACGTCGAGAACCTCGTCATCAAGACCGTTACGGTCGACGGGGGACCGACCCTCAAGCGTTGGCGTCCGCGGGCCATGGGCCGCGCCAACCGGGTAGAAAAGAAGACCAGCCACATTTTCCTCGAAGTGGCGGAGGTTCGCAGCTAATGGGTCAGAAAACACATCCCATCGGGTTCCGCCTCGGCGTGACCAAGACCTGGAGCTCGAAGTGGTTCGAGCAACACCGCTACAAGCAGTGGCTCCACGAGGACATCAGGCTCCGTCGCTTTCTCAAGCGCCGCATGATGAACGCCTCGATCTCCGAGATCACCATGGAGCGTGCGGCGAACAAGCTGAAGATCAACATCTTCTCGGCGCGTCCGGGAGTGATCATCGGCAAGCGTGGCGCTGGTGTTGAGGCCCTCAAGAAGGACGTCCAGCGTCTGACTGACTCCGAGGTCTTCCTGAACATCCAGGAGGTCCGCAAGGCCGAGGTCAACGCCCAACTCGTCGCCGAGAACATCGCCCAGCAGCTCGAGCGTCGTATCGCCTTTAGGCGTGCCCTCAAGCGGGCGATGCAGACCGCGATGAAGTTCGGCGCAAAGGGTGTTCGAGTCCGTGCTGCGGGTCGTCTCACCGGTTCCGAGATGAGCCGCGCCGAGACCTACCGCGCCGGTCGGGTTCCGCTGCACACACTGCGTGCAGACATCGATTACGGCTTCGCCGAAGCCCTCACCAACTCCGGCACCATCGGCGTCAAGTGCTGGATCTTTAAGGGCGAGGTCTACGGACCGCGGGCCACGCAGCAGAGCGATCCCCGCTTTCCGCGGCCGCAGCGGGGCTAGCCCGTAGGAGAACGACATGCTCTCTCCAGCACGCGTAAAATTTCGCAAGGTCCACCGTGGCCGTGTCCGCGGCAAGGCCAAGGGCAACTGTGATGTTAGTTTCGGTGATTACGGGCTGCAAACGGTCGAAGCCGGGTGGTTGACCTCCCGCCAGATCGAGGCTGCTCGTATCGCCATCAACCGCCACGTCAAGCGCGGCGGAAAGCTCTACATCCGTATTTTTCCGGACAAACCGGTCTCAAAGAAGCCGGCCGAAACCCGGATGGGTAAGGGTAAGGGCAATCCAGAGTACTGGGTCGCTGTGGTCAAGCCGGGACGAGTTCTCTACGAGATCGAAGGCGTTCCTGAGGAGCTCGCGCGCTCAGCGTTTCTACGAGCTCACCACAAGCTTCCCGTACGTACCCGCTTCATTAAGAGGGACGAAGTATGAAGTCCGAGATCCGAGAGAAGAGCGACAGCGAGTTGGCTGAGCTCGAGATCCAGATCCGCGAGCAGCTCCTCCAGCTGCACGTCGCGAAGGCCACCCAGCGAGCCAACAACGTTGCTCACTTCAAAGGCCTGCGCCGCGACATCGCCCGCATCAAGACCATTCAGAGCGAGCGCAAGCGCGGGATCACCAGCGCCCTCGCTGAGGAGAAGAAGTCGTGAGCGACACCCAGCAAGTGCAAGAGACCGAGCGTCGGCACCGTCTTGTCCTCCAGGGCACGGTTGTCTCGGACAAGATGGAGAAGACCATCGTCGTCCAGGTCATCCGCCGCAAAAAGCATCCGCGCTATCGCAAGTACGTGAATGAGCGCTTCCGCTATAAGGCTCACGATGAGCGTAACGAGGCGAAGCTTGGCGATACTGTCCGCATCGTTTCCAGCCGTCCCGTCTCTCGCGAGAAGCGTTGGCGCCTCCAGGCAGTCATCGAGAAGGGCATCGTATGATTCAGGCACAGTCTATCCTCGACGTCGCCGATAATTCCGGCGCGCGGAAGCTCTTCTGCATCAAGGTGCTGGGCGGCTCCAAGCGGCGTTATGCCGGGGTCGGCGATATCGTCGTCGTCTCGGTCCGCGAGGCGATGCCCAACTCCAAGGTAAAGAAGGGTTCGGTCGTCAAGGCCGTGATCGTTCGAACCAAGAAGGCGCTTCGTCGCCACGACGGCTCGGTGATCCGCTTCGATACCAACTCCGCGGTCCTCATCGACGCACAAAAGCAGCCCGTCGGGACTCGTATCTTTGGGCCGGTCGCCCGTGAGCTCCGGCAAAAGAACTACCTCAAGGTCATCTCGCTCGCACCGGAGGTGCTGTAATGAAGCGGGTACAAAAAGGTGACGACGTCGTCGTCACCGCAGGCAAGAACAAGGGGCGTCGTGGGTCCGTGCTTCGGGTCATCCCGAAGACCGAGCGCGTGGTCGTGCAGGGCATCAATATGGTGACCAAGCACATCAAGCCGACCAAAGACAGCCCGCAGGGCGGCATCATCAAGCGCGAGGCCGCAATCCACATCTCGAATGTCATGCTCGCGGACCCCGCAACGGGGGACCCGACTCGCGTTCGAATCCAGACTCTCGAGGGCGGCCGAAAGGTCCGCATCGCCGCGAAGTCTGGGGAACAAATCGATAAGTAGAGCGTGAATCATCATGGCTAAGGCTACACGCGGGGGAGCGACCCCCAAGAAAAAGGACAGCTTCGGCTACGCCTATCGCTTTCCAAAAGTGATGGACCAGCCGGTTCGTCGAGCCGCGGGATACCGCCCTCGTCTGGACGTTCGCTACCGTGACATTGTGCGCCCGGCTCTGGTCACAGAGTTTGGCTACAAGAACAACCTCACGGTGCCGAAGATCAAAAAGGTGGTCATCAACATCGGCCTCGGCGAGGCGATTAAGACCCCTAAACTCCTAGAGCAGGCATTCGAGTCGCTCGGTTACATCAGCGGTCAACGACCGGTGGTGACCCGAGCAAAGAAGTCGATCGCGACCTTCAAGCTCCGTCAGGGCATGAAGATCGGCTGTATGGTCACGCTTCGAGGCGTGCGCATGTGGGAATTTCTCGACCGACTCTGTTCGGTCGCTCTGCCCCGTACACGAGACTTCCGCGGGATTTCCCGCAAGGCCTTTGATGGCCGTGGAAACTTCACCCTTGGGATCCGAGAGATCCTGATCTTCCCAGAGGTCAATATCGACAAGCTCGATAAGGTCCCTGGCATGAACATCTGCATCGAGACGTCGGCAGCGACAGACGAGGAGGGGCGTTCGCTCCTCGAGAAACTCGGTCTGCCCTTCCGTCGCGCATAGTGGAGGCACGAATTCTATGTCGATGACCGATCCAATCGCCGACATGCTCACCCGGATTCGCAACGCGGTTCGTGCACAGCACAAAGCGCTCGCACTCCCGGGCTCGAAGCAGAAGCGTCACATCGCCGAAATTCTCAAGCAAGAGGGGTACATTACGGACCACTCTTGGGAGACCGACGGTAAGCAGGGCATCCTGCACATCACCCTCAAGTGGAATAAGCAAGAGAATGTCATTGAGGGACTCCGCCGGGAGTCACGTCCCGGTCAGCGTCGGTACGCCCGGAGCAAGGATATCCCCAAGGTCCGTAATGGCCTTGGAGTCATGATCGTCAGCACCCCTCGCGGTATGATGAGCGACCGTGCCGCCCGCCGAGCGGGCATCGGTGGCGAGCTCATCTGCAGCGTGTGGTAGCCCCAGGAGCACCATGTCCCGCATTGGTAATCAACCGATCCCGATCCCCAAGAGCGTGAATGTCACGACCAAGGGGAGCACGATCCGCGTAAAAGGCCCGAAGGGGGAACTCTCCTTCGACGTCCCGACACGGATCACTTTTAAAGTCGAGGACAGCAATATCCTCTTCTCGCGTTCGAGCGACGACCGCGAGGCCCGCTCTCTGCACGGCATGAGCCGGGCGATGACCGCTAATATGGTCACCGGCTGCTCAGAGGGCTTCAAGAAGATCCTCGTGATCAAGGGCGTCGGTTATCGTGCGATGGTCAAGGGCTCCAAGCTCGACCTCACGCTCGGTTTCTCGCACCCGGTCAGCATGGACCTCCCCAAGGGGGTCTCGGCAGAGGTCGATAAAGAGGGCAAGTTGACCCTGAGTTCGGCCGACAAGGCCCTGCTCGGTCAGTTCGCGGCGAATATTCGTCGCTGGCGTCCGCCCGAGCCCTACAAGGGCAAGGGTATTCGCTACCTCGGCGAGACGATCATCCTCAAAGAAGGCAAGGCTCGCGGCAAGAAGTAGCGAGCAGGAGTTCTTAAGATGGCGACGAAGAAGGACACAGGGCGACTGCGCCGCAAGCGAGGCATCCGCAACCGGATTTCCGGGAACGCGGAGCGTCCGCGGCTCACGATCTTCCGCAGTTGTAAGCATATCTATGCCCAGGTCATCGATGATGACAGGGCAGTGTCGTTGGTCGCGGCCTCCGACCTCACCAAGGGCATCGTGATCGATGGCAACAAACGCGACCGCGCGAAGGCGGTTGGCGTCGCGATTGCGAAGGCCTGCATTGCCGGCGGGATCACCAAGGTGGTCTTTGACCGCAACGGCTACATCTACCACGGGCGCGTCAGTGCCCTCGCCGACGGGGCCCGCGAGGGCGGCCTCGATTTTTAGTAGGGCGGAGCTCAACTGATGCTGGATATTGAATCTCTGGGTGAACTCGTTGACCGCGTGGTCAACATCAATCGTGTCGCCAAGGTCGTGAAGGGTGGCCGTCGCTTTTCCTTCAGTGCTCTGGTCGTCGTCGGCAACGAGCGCGGCTGGGTCGGAGTCGGCTACGGCAAGGCTAAGGAGGTCCCCGAGGCCATCCGCAAGGCCAACGAGATCGCTCGCAAGAACATTTTTCAAGTGCCGCTCTCTGGGACAACGATCCCGCATGAGATCGTCGGTGAGCACGGCGCGGGGCGAGTGCTTCTGCGTCCGGCTGCGCCCGGTACAGGTGTCATCGCCGGTGGTCCTGTGCGCGCGCTCGTCGAGTGCGCGGGGCTCAGCGACATTCTCTCGAAGTGCATCGGCACCAACAACTCGCAGAATGTCATTCACGCGACCGTCGACGCCTTCAAGCGGCTGCGTTCGCCTGAGTCTGTGGCTCGCCGCCGCGGCCTCAGCCTCGCCGAGATGATGGAGTAATAAGGTGGCTCTCAAGCTCAAAGTTACGCTGGTCAACAGCCCGATCGATCGCCCAAAGACTCAAAAGGCGACCGTTCGTGGCTTAGGACTCCGTCGGCTCAACCACTCTGTGGTCGTCGAGGACACCCTGGCCATCCGCGGGATGATCCGCAAAGTTCAACACCTGGTGAGCGTCGAGCCGGCGGACAACGCCTGAGTTCGCTCCCCAGTCATTACAGACAGATCGTCTGAGAATTCGAGGCCACTATGGGCACAACACTCGACACCCTCAAGGCCCCAGAGGGGCATCGTCGTCGCCGTAAACGCGTCGGTCGCGGTATCGGCTCGCGTCGCGGCAAGACCTCGACCCGCGGCCAAAAGGGCCAGCTCGCGCGCCACAACTCGATGCCTGCCGGCTTCGAAGGCGGGCAGATGCCGTTCCAGCGGCGGGTCCCGAAGCGCGGCTTCGCCAACATCCATCGCGTTGAGTTTCACGGCATCAACGTGGCTCGTCTCGAGGGAGCCTTTGCAGCTGGCGACGAGGTCACTCCTGAGATCTTGCACGCGAAGGGTTTGGTCCCTAAGCGGGCGAAGCTCATCAAGGTGCTCGGCTACGGCGAGCTCAAGACCTCGCTGAAGATCCGGGTGCATGGTGTCAGTGCCAGCGCTCGCGAGAAGATCGAGGCGGCGGGCGGCTCTGTCGAGCTCGCACCGCAAAAGCCCGGCCCGGCTGCCGCTTCGGCGAACGCGACCAGCGATTGATGATCGCCCGCGAGGGGCCGATGACGGCGAGGATGACATCCGTGGGTCAACAGAGACCCCTCGGGTGGTGTCCTCGCCGCTCTGCATTTGCATCGAAGTGTGGAGCGCAGCGTAAACGCGCTTCCGCATGCTCCTCCGCACCGGTTTGGTCGCACTGGCCTGTGACCGGGTGGACCTTGGGCCGGCGATTTGTTCCCCATGCGTGGAAGACCTGCGCGGGTTGGGGTACAACTCCGGCGGCGCGGCCTCTGCCGCACCTCTGTCAGATCCGCTGAGAATGCGGGCAAGCTGAATCGAGCTGGATAGGCCGATGGGCGTCATACTCAACATCTTCAAACTGCCCGAGCTGCGCAAGCGGGTGTTCTTCACCCTGGCGATGCTCGCGATTTATCGCTTAGGCGTTTTTATCGCGGTGCCTGGGGTCGACCGTTCGGTCATGGCCCAGATCGTCAAACAGGGTGCGGGCGGCTTCCTCGGTTACTTCAACATGTTCAGCGGCGGAGCGCTGAGCAACCTGTCGGTCTTTGCCCTCGGGATCATGCCGTACATCAGCGCTAGCATCATCATGCAGCTGATGACCGCGGTCATCCCGAGCCTCGAGCAGCTCAGCAAAGAGGGCGCCAGCGGCCGCAACAAGATCAACCAGTACAGCCGCTACGGGACCGTGTTCCTGGCGCTGATCCAGGGCTATTTCATGGCCACCTGGCTCTCGTCACAAAACACCCCAGGGCAGCAATTGGTGCTCGACGAATCGGGAGGTTTCGTCGCGATGACGATCCTGACCCTGACCGCCGGGACCTGCTTCCTGATGTGGTTGGGCGAGCAGATCACCGAAAAGGGCATCGGTAACGGGATCTCCCTGCTGATCTTCGCCGGTATCATCGCTGACCTGCCGGTAGCCCTCTACCAGCTCTACCAAAAGCAGCAGGACGATCCCGAGTCGTTCGGGCCGATGTTCCTGGCCCTGCTCCTGATGATGGTCGTCGCGGTGATCGCCTTCGTCGTGATCATGGAGCGTGGCCAGAGACGCATCAAGGTGCAGTACGCCAAGCGTGTGGTCGGTCGGCAGATGTTCGGCGGCTCCGCCAACTACCTGCCGTTACGGATCAACAGCGCCGGCGTGATTCCGCCGATCTTCGCCTCGTCGATCCTGATGTTCCCGAGCCAGATCGCCGGCATGACCGGAAACGCGGCGCTAGAGCGGATTTCAAGCGCGCTTCGCTACGACGGCTGGCTCTACATCACCGTCTACGTCGGCATGGTGATCTTCTTCACCTTTTTCTACACGGCGTTGCAGTTCAACCCGGTCGATGTCGCTGACAACCTAAAGAAGCAAAACGCCTCGATCCCAGGCATCCGTCCTGGCAAGCGCACTGCCGAGCACATCGACTTCATCCTGACGCGGCTGACGTTTGCGGGCGCTTGGTACATCTCTGCGGTTTGCGTATTGCCGACCTTCTTGCAGACGAAGTTCAACATCCCGTTTTACTACGGTGGGACCTCGCTGCTGATCGTCGTCGGCGTCGCTCTGGACACTGCTCAGCAGATCGAGAGCCATCTGGTGACCCGTTCGTACGAGGGTTTTGCGGGACCCAGCGGGCCGCGTACCCGGGGTCGTCGGGGGTAGCGTTTCAGTCGCTCTGGAGGACGGAGAGATCTCCAAAGTTCGCCGTCCTTTTGGGCGGCGAACTCGTTCTCGGGGTCTCCTACGCGTCTGCGCAGATCGCGCGTGCGGTTGAACAACGCGAGCTCTTGGCGGACCGCATGGCGGAGAGGACCCACGTGCGCCCGCCAGAGCCGAACCTCTGGCAGTTCCCGTGTTGCGCAGGGAAGCAAATCTCACGGATTTCTGAGGCCAAGACCTGGACGGGCGTGCCTATCCCTGGCAACATCCCGCGCTCTTCAGGCCTAGATCGCGCTTGAAGAATGAAGTATGAGCATCGCGCAGCCAACAAGCCTCGAGGCAAGAGTGATCGCTGAGTTGCCCCAGCATCTCTTTCGTCTCGAACTTCCGTCAGCGGGGGGAGCCATCATCACGGCGAGTCTCTCTGCGGAAGCAAGGCGTTTGGGTGTGCATGTACGGACGGGGCAACGCGTGCTGGTCCACAGAGCCAGCCGCGATCCGGGCCGCGGGATCATTACGGGACTCTGTGCCCGCTAGCTCCACTCAGAACGACAAAAAAGAACAAAGAACTGAGTGGGTGGTCCGCGGACGAGAGAGGAATGAGATGAAAGTACGAGCAAGCGTCAAACGAATTTGTGAGAAGTGTAAGGTGATCCGTCGCGCCGGTGTGGTGCGGGTGATCTGCGTCAACCCCAAGCACAAGCAGCGACAGGGCTAAGGCACCATGGCACGTATCTCAGGGGTTGAACTCCCCCGTAACAAGCGCGTCGAGATCGCGCTCACCTACATTTACGGCATTGGCCGTTGCACCGCACGCAAGGTGTTGGACAAGGCCGGCATCGGCTTGGCCCTCCGCACCGACGATCTCAGCGAGGAGCAGTTCCAGACCATCCGCCAGGTCATCGAGGCCGATCACAGGGTCGAGGGTGACCTCCGCCGTGACGTCCAGATGAACATCAAGCGGCTTATGGATCTGGGCAGCTTCCGCGGGCTCCGGCATCGCCGGGGTCTGCCTGTTCGCGGCCAGCGGACCAGCACCAACGCCCGTACCCGCAAGGGTCCGAAGCGCGTCGCTGTCTCCTCAAAGAGGAAGGGATAAGACATGGCAAATCCACGTAGAGGTGGCAAGCGTGTCAAGAAGAACATCTCGACAGGGATCGTTCACATCCACGCGACCTTCAACAACACCCAGATCACGATCACCGACGTCAACGGTAACGTCATCTCCTGGTCGACCGCCGGTGTGCGCGGCTTCAAGGGCTCGCGTAAGTCGACGCCCTTTGCAGCTCAGCTCGCCGCCGATGATGCTGCGCGCAAGGCCCAGGATCACGGCATGCAAACTGTGATCGTTCGCGTCTCTGGCCCCGGTGCCGGTCGCGAGTCAGCGCTCCGCGGTCTTCAGTCCGCGGGTCTTAGGGTCACATCGATCAAGGACGTCACACCGATCCCGCACAACGGCTGTCGGCCGCCCAAGCGGAGGAGGGTCTGAGTTATGGCACGTTATACAGGACCAGTTTGTCGGCTTTGCCGGCGCGAGGACTCGAAGCTCTTTCTCAAGGGCGATCGTTGCTTCTCCGATAAATGCGGCTACGAGCGTCGCCAGTATCCCCCCGGTCAGCATGGCCAGGGACGCAAGCGTCGCCCGAGCGACTACGGCCAGCAGCTTCGCGAGAAGCAGAAGGTCAAGCGCATGTACGGGCTGCTCGAGAAGCAGTTCCGCGGCTACTACCACAAGGCTTCGCGCATGAAGGGCGTGACGGGTGAAAACCTGCTCCGTCTCCTCGAGTGTCGCCTAGACAACGTCGCGCTTCGCTGCGGCTTCTCGGCGAGTCACGCCGAGGCCCGTCAGCTCGTGCGTCACGGGCACTTCACGGTCAACGGCAAGCGGGTCAACATCCCGAGTTTCCAGGTCCGTGAGGGTGATGTCGTCGTCGTTCGCGAGAAGAGTCGGAAGGTCCAAAAGATCATCGAGGCGCTCGCCAACGTCGATCGGGTCCAACGGCCCGCGTGGATCGACCTGGACAAGGACAGCTTTACCGGCAAGATCACCGCTGTGCCGGCGAGGTCCGACATCGCGGCTGACATCGACGAACAGCTGATCGTCGAGCTTTACTCGAAGTAAGGGGAAGTATCGATGCAGGACACGAACACGATTGCGCGCAACTGGCGGGATCTCATCCGCCCGAAGAAGCTCGAGTCCGACGGCGGCTCTCTCACCCCGACCTACGGGAAATTCACCTGCGAGCCGCTCGAGCGCGGCTACGGGATCACCCTGGGCAACAGCCTCAGGCGGGTGCTGCTCTCCTCTTTGCAGGGATCAGCGATCACCTCCGTTCGGATCGATGGGGCTCTGCACGAGTTCACAACGATCCCCGGGGTTGTCGAGGACGTCACGGACATCATCCTCAACGTCAAGGCGCTCCTGCTCCGCATGGATGACGCCAGCCCGCGGACGTTGATCGTCGAAAAGCAGGGCGATGGTCCGGTCACCGCCGCCGATATTCAGGCGCCGACCGGGGTCAGCGTTCTTCGGCCCGATCAGCACATCGCCACCCTGAGCCAGGGCGGCCGGCTGCGCATGGAGATGACCTGTGCGATGGGCCGCGGCTACGCGACCGCCGATCAAAACAAGACAGAGGCGATGCCCATCGGGGTGATCCCGATCGACAGCCTCTTCTCGCCGATCCAGAAGGTCAACTACCGGGTGACCAACGCTCGCGTCGGTCACCGCACCGACTACGACCGTCTGATCCTGGAGGTCTGGACGGACGGCTCTGTGCACCCTGAGGATGCGGTCGCCTACGCGGCCAAAATCCTCAAGGAGCAGCTCTCGATCTTCATCAATCGCGAAGAGATCGAAGAGGCGACCGTGCCTCAGCAGAGCGAACAGGACAAGCTCAACGAGTACCTTTGGCGCTCGGTTGATGAGCTTGAACTCAGCGTTCGTTCGGCGAACTGCCTCCAGAACGCGAACATCCACTACATCGGCGATCTCGTCCAGCGCAGCGAGTCCGAGATGCTCAAGACCAAGAACTTTGGTCGCAAGTCGCTCAAGGAGATCAAAGAGATCCTGGCGACCATGGGCCTCTCGCTCGGTATGAAGATCGAAAACTGGCAGGGTCCGCCAGCCCGAGAGGAGACATAAGCCATGCGCCATCGCAATAAAGGGCGTCAACTGGGTCGCAACGCGCCCCATCGCCGCGCCATGTTCCGCAACATGGTCACTTCGCTGATCGAGCACGAGCGGATCACCACCACAGAGGCCAAGGGCAAGGAGCTCCGCCGTTTTGCAGAGCGCACCATCACGGTGAGCTTGCGTCTGGGTGATCTTCTGACCAAGCCGCGCGAGGAGAGAACTCGCGAGGAGCAGATCCGCTATGTGCACGCGCTGCGCCTAGCGAGTCGCATGATTCAGACCCGCGAGATCCTGCACAAACTCTTCGGTGAGATTGCACCGAAGCTCCAGGGTCGTCCCGGTGGTTACACTCGCCTGATCAAGATCGGTCGTCGTCGCGGTGACGCGGCGCCGATGGTCATGGTCGAGCTGCTCCACAACGATCCGCCGAAGCCGAAGAAGGTCGAGGCCGCTCCGGTCGAGGCCGCTCCGGCCGAGGCTGCTTCGGCCGAGGCTGCTCCGGCGTAGGCCAGGTCGATATCGACAAAAAAACGCCGCGACCGAGAGGCCGCGGCGTTTCTTTTGGTTCTTTGTTCTTTGTTCTTTTGTTTCTTTGAGACCCAAGCGCGAGTCAGGACCGAGAAGAAGAACCCGACTCATCGAGGCCGAGGGCAGGGTGCCAGAGCGCTCGTTTGCCGCGGCGAGAGGCCATCGCGGCGAGGATGTGCTGGGCTCGCAGTCCGGTTTGGATGCAGGCGAGTTCGGCGGAGCTTTTGGCCTCGGGCTCGATGAATTTGTTGTCGACACGGGTCGCGTAGACCGCACAGACGGCCCCTGCGGCGAAGCGTCGGAGGCTCGCCAGGGTGAGCAGGGTGCTGGCCTCCATCTCGAGGTTGCGTACGCCCTGCGAGGCTAGGCGGTCGACAATGCCGGGGTCGCGCGGGGGGAAGCCGGGGATCCGTCGGCCTTGGGCGCCGTAGAAGCCGGGCGCGGTTGCGGTGATGCCCATGTGCACCGGGCGACCGACCTCCTCGGCCGCCTGTGCGAGCGCGAGCATGACCTGCGGATCGGCGACTGCGGGGTAGCCGGGGTCGACGAAGTGCAGGCTCGCGGCCTCCATGCGCAGGGCGCCCTGGGTGATCACGAGATCGCCGAGCTGCATGCCGGGCTGGAGGGCACCGCTCGAGCCACAGCGGATCATCACCGGATCGTCGACGCACTGACAGAGTTCGATGACCGCGATTTCGGTGCTGCCGGCACCCATGCCGGTGCCCATGACGGTCATCGCGAGGCCCTTGTGCACACCCGTGAGGGTGACGAACTCGCGGTTGCGACGCTCGATGGTGACTTCGTCGAAGAAACTAGCGACCCGTTCGGCTCGCTTGGGATCACCTACAAGGATGATCGCGGGGGCGACCTCACCGGGGGCGAGATCGATATGGTATTGACGGCCGCTTTCATCGCGGACCTCCTCGGCCGATCGCATCATAGCTTGTTGTACCCCACGCTCGGAGCGTGCAAAAATTTGGCTGTGCACTGGCGAGCTTGCTTCTTCTTTTTTCTCGTGTCCTGGGGGACCGGGCTCGCGTGCGCTGCCGAGGGGCCCTGGGAGCGCTCCTGTCCGGACGGTGAGGGCTGTGCTGAGGATGAGCGCTGCGAGCGGAGCATTGGCCTCCCCGATTACGAGGCGACGCACTCGGTCTGCGAGCAGCGCTGTGAAGAGGACGAGCAATGCCCGCCTCCGGGCTCAGGAAACGCGCTGCCAACGTGCAACGAGCGGGGCCTCTGTGAGCTCGGTTGTGGCAGCGAGGTCGTTTGTCCGACCGGCATGGTCTGTGCTGATAGCCGCTGCAAGTGGCCCCACTGAGCCTGCGGTAGCGCTCGAGGATCAGCGCTCGAGGATCAGCGCTCGAGGATCAGCTGGTAGGCAGCGCAGGTTTCGCCCTCGTCGATGCGGAAGACCCGAACAAAAACCGTGCCGGGCCAGGAGACCATCGAGTCGTCGGGCGGCGAGCAGCAATCTGGTTGGTCGTCGGTATAGGTGTACTCGAGCAGATTGGTGGCCTGGTTGGATTCTCCGCCCTCGCCGCAACTGGCCGGGGTACCGCCGCAGGCCATGTCGCTAAAGACGTCGAAGCGAAAGGCATCGTCGTCGTTTTGCACAAAGGAGATCGACGGAGTGCCGCCGCCGGGGCGGTTGATCGCGGGGAACGAAACTTGAAACCAGTCGGCCACGCCGGCGGTGATGATCGTGCTGGTCTGGCTCATCGCGGTCTCACCTTCGGCGAGCGAACCTAGGTCGTAGGGGTTGCCGCAGAGGTTGCCCAGGCCGTCGTCACAGTCCAGGCCTGTGGTGCTGGTGTCGTCGGTGGTGCTGGCGTTGGTAGTGGAACCGGTGCTCGTGGTGCCGGTTTCACTGCCGGTGCTGCCCTCGCTGTCGCTGTCGCTACCGCCCTCGCTATCGCTGCTGCCATTGCTACTGCTACTGCTACTGCTATCACCGCCGGTGCTGCCGCTCGCGGTCATCGGACCTGCGCTGAGGGCCGAGCCGGTGAAGGAGCCCTCTCCGCTGGTTGCACAGGCGAGGCATGCCGTGCTGAGGAGAGCCAGTGCGAGCGGTGTGCGACCGGCCATCAAGAAATCCATGAAATTCGGATAGCGCCCTTTGCCCTCGGCTTCAAGCGCTTACTGAACTCTTTGTGAGATAGTGTACTTACATTCGGTCGGGGGCCGGTATCCCCAACAGGTCGAGCCCCTGGGCGAGACCACGGATCACGGCGCTGACCAGCAGCAAGCGTCCCTGGAGTTTTGCACCCTCACTGGGCTTGACCGGACAGGCCTGATTAAAGCGGTTAAACGCCTTGGCCAGGTTGTACAGGTAGGTACAGAGGATCGACGGGCGGAGTGCTCGGGCGGCGTTTTGCACGGTTGGCCGGAGCTGATCAAGGAGCAGCACAAGCTCTAGCTCCTGGGGTTCGGCGAGTGCAGCGGTGGCGGCCCTAGTGGCTTCGCCGCCCTCGAGCACCGCCGCTTCGAGATCTTTGCCGACCTCTGCGCATTTACGAATGATCGAAGTCGCGCGTGCGTGCACATACTGGAGATAGGGACCGGTATTGCCTTCGAGGTCGAGCCAGGCGTCCATGTCGAAGACGATTTTTTGCACGGTATCGCGGGAGAGCATGCCGTACTTGATCGCACCCAGGGCGACCATCGCTGCTGTGCGGTCGATCTCCTCGTCGCTCCACTGGCCGCGGAAGCGTTCGAGGTAGGCGCGGAGAACGTGCTCGGTCATGCGTTCGCGGAGCGCACGGAAGAGGATCACCGTGCCCTTGCGTCCGGACATCGGACCGTCCGGGAGTTCGACCATTTCGTAGCCGATGTGCTCGCAGGCACTGGCCTGGGGGAAGCCCATTTTCTCGAGGGTGCGGAAGACGTGGCGAAAGTGATCGCTCTGGCGGACGTCGACGACGTAGATCGATCGATCGATCGCGAATTTCTCGAACTTGAGGCGGGCGAGCGCGAGATCTTTGGTCGAGTAGAGGCTGGTGCCGTCTCCCTTGCGCAGGAGGAAGAAGGGCATGTGTTTGATCTCTTTGTTGTAGATCCCAACCGCGCCTTCGCTGACGACAAAGAGGCCCTTTTGCAGGAACTCTTCGACCATCTGCAGGCCCTCTCCGTCGACCTCGCTCTCGTAGAAAAGGTGATCAAAGGTGACGCCGCACCAGCGGTAAATCTCGGCGAATTCGTCGAGCGACCAGCGCCGGGTTTGCTCCCAGATCGCGACCAGTTCGGGGTCGCGGGCCTCTAATTTTTGGAGGATTTCGGTGGTCCGTGCTTTGGCTTTGGCGAGGCTTTGGGCGGCTGCCTCGTCGCCTGCGGTGGCCTCGTCCTGCCATTTCGAGAGCTGATTGTGGGCACGCGTGTAGATCTGTCCGAGCCACTCGCCGCGCTGCTGATCCGGCGGTCGGCGCTCGTCGTCACTGAGGCGATCGAGGTACCACCAGAGGCACTTGGCGATGTGAGCTCCGACGTCGCCAAAGTAGTTGGCGGCGACGACCTCGGAGCCCTCCGCGCGGAGCAGCCGGACGAGCGCGTCGCCGAGGCAGAGGTTGCGCATGTGGCCGACGTGGAAAGCCTTGTGGGTGTTTGGCTGGGAGTACTCGACCATCACCCGCGGTTTGGCTTTGGCTTCGGCCTCGGGGTCTGGACTTAGCAGCTCGCCGCGGGCGGCACCCGGGAGGATGAGCGCTGCGGCAGCGCCCAGGTTTAACCGCAGGTTGAGGTAGGGACCGGTCGGCGTGGCACCAGCGATCGGTGACGTATCACTGGCATCGGTCTGCAGGGTGAGCGCCTCGGCGAGCGCCTTGGCGATCAGCGGTGGTCCCTTGCGAAAGGCACGGGCGAGCTTGAAGCAGGGGAAGGCGAGATCGCCGAGGGCCAGGTTTGGCGGCGGCGCCAAGAGCTCGGCGATCTGCGCGACGGAGAGCGGTGACTCGGAGTCCGCTGCGAGGTTGCCGAGTAGTGGGTGGAGCTGACGGGCGACAGCCCGGGCGATGGAGTGGTCGAGCGAGGAGTCGGCCATGGAGAGCCAAAGGGTACGCATCCGCTCGGGGGCCCGCAATCGCCCTGTGTGGGTCTCCCTTCGCGGGCGGACGGGGTGAGTCGGTGGCTCTCAGCATTTGCCTGTAGCCTGTGCTACTCCAGTTGGCGGTTATCCGTCGTCATGGGCAACATCTTCGCCATCGTCGCCTTCGCGTTGCTCTGGGTCTTTCTCGGGGTTTTCTTTTTCGTCGTATTTCGCACGCTGGTCCTGCGCGGTCGCAGCAACGCTGATGGCGAGAAAAACCGCTGGGAGCACGGCCTCTAGGGCCCTGCGGAGCACAATAGATGTCTAGGAGCGCGGACCCACAGGATCTATTCCGGCTCTGGGAGAAGCTGCGGGGCAAGCCCTTTGGCAAGAGGATCTTCTCCCGGATCGTCGGCAAGATGGCGCCTTACACCGGCACGATCCGAGCCGAGGTGCTCGAGTTTTCACCGGGCTATGCACGCGTGCAAATGCGCGATCGCAGGCTTTTGCGCAACCACCTGCGCTCAGTGCATGCGGTCGCGCTGATCAATCTTGGCGAGGTCACCACCGGTATCGCGACGATGAGCCTGGTGCCCTCGGGTGGGCGCGGCATCGTCACCGGGTTGAGCATGGAGTACCGCAAGAAGTCGCGGGGCACGATCACCTGCGAGTGTCATACCTCGTTGCCGCCAGGCTCGGGCTCGCTCGACGCGGTCGTCGAGGGCATTCTCCGCGATGCGAGTGGCGATACGGTCGCGATCGCTCGCGCAGAGTGGCGCCTCGCGATCCCCTAGGTTGCCCTGCTCCACCAGGTGCTTCGCGCTAAGCTCGCGTCGATGACCGCTTCGGGATCCTCCTCACATTCTGCGATCACCGTCTCGCCGCCGATCGGTGGTTTTGACCGGGCCGGCATCCGGGCTCTCGTTCGGGACTCTGGTCTGGCGAAGGCACTGGAGAGCCTCGCCCGGGCCCCCTTTGGTCACACGGTGTTGACCCTGCGCGCCCTCGATGCGATGACCTCCGCCTTTGATCTGTCTCTTCAGTCAGGCGAGGCGTTGCACGGGGCGCTGCTCGATGACATCGCGCGCACGGGCACGCTGGCGATCCCGGAGCCGACCGCGGACCAGCGCCTCTTTATCGGCGCCTTCACGGTGACCGTGCTCTGCGATGCCCTACTGCCGGAGCTCGCGGCTCTTGCACCGACGCCGAAGGTGACCTCAGATCTCGAACTCGACGGCATCGATGGTCTTTTGGAACAGGGTCCGCGCTCGGTCATCGAGCGTCTTGCGGCGATGTCGGGTCGTTACCTCGAGATCCAGGCCAAGCGTCAGGGCGGTGCGGTGCAGACCGTCGACGAGCGCGAGATTTTCTTGGTGATGACCTTGCAGGCGTTCTTCGCTCAGCTCCGCGGAGCCATCGAGCGGCTCACGCATATGGGCCGGCTGCGCCCCTTTGGCGTCGCGCTATCGCAGCGCAAGGTGACGATCGGCGATCTCCGCTACGAAGGTTTTTATGCCCGCAGCGCGGCCGATCCCGTCTCGGATCTGAAGCCGGTGCAGGTCGCCGATGTCGTTGGCAACCGCGAGTACATGGAAGCGGGCCTGCGTCTCGCCCGTGACGTTGCCGCCTACGATCTCGAGCGTGGGCTCTCGCCAAAGAAGCTCAACCCGGTGCTCTTTGGCCTCGGGCGGCCGGGGTGCGGCAAGACGATCACTGCCCACGCGATCGGCAATTATTTTTTGA
>Ga0256845_1001279_pt1 | contig 20522 bp, 17 predicted proteins | sample RiftiametaG_FD_189101 | JGI IMG/M metagenome (GOLD analysis project Ga0256845, IMG submission 189101) | Tube worm associated microbial communities from hydrothermal vent at the East Pacific Rise, Pacific Ocean - Riftia | ecosystem: Host-associated > Annelida > Integument > Unclassified ...
TACCTCAAATTTGAGGACTTTAGAAATCAAGTAATTCTTTTTTTAGATAATCAAATCTGGAAAGAAAAAGAATTTGAGAAAATACTCTCAGATAATTTTCAAATTATTAAACCCGATTTTTAGGGTTTCTATGTGTAGTGAGTATATGTGGGAGATGCTATTGTAAGTTTCGATCCGCTGTCTTCTCATGGAATGACCACCGCATTGTGGTCGGGTAGAAAATTAGCTAAAGCTTTTATAGATTTAACAATATCATCCCGCTTAAAACTAGATAATTACAAGAAAAACATTTCTCAGGGTATTAATAATTATTTAGAAGTCAAACAAAAAATCTATGCTACTGAAAAAAGGTTTTTAAACAACCCATTTTGGAAAAGACGACTTATTCAGAAGTAATTATTACAGTACAAATTCGTGAAATAATTTCATCTTCAAAATTAAAGATGAAAATTTAATTTTGAAAAGAATAAATACTCACCACATTATGCGTTTATATTTAAGGTTCTAGCAAAGGCTTTAAAGTTTCCCAAACAGTATTGGCTACAATTTTATGGCCTTCAATAGTTGGGTGAATGCCATCACTTTGATTTAATGAAGCAATGCCGCCAACATCTTTTAAGATGAAAGGGATAAATGCAACTTTATTTTTTTTAGCTAAATCTGCATACAGCTGTCTAAATCCTGTAGTATATTCCTTTCCCATATTTGGAGGTAGCTCCATACCTGCGAGAATGATTTTAATCTCTGGGTTTTTTTTCTGAACTGCGTCAATAATCGATTGTAAATTAGAGCGTGTTTCAGATAATGGCACCCCACGTAAGCCATCATTAGCGCCAAGTTCAAGTAAAAAGATATCAATATCCTGTTCTATTACCCATTCAATTCTACTTTTTCCGCCAGCAGAAGTTTCGCCACTTACCCCCGAATTGATTACTGTATAGTCTAAATTTAAAGAATCAATTTTTTGTTGTAATACTGCCGGATACCCGTCATTACTGTCGTCTAAACCATAACCAGCAGTAATACTATCTCCAAAACATAAAATAGTTTTTGGGTTAGCATCAGTTGTTTCATTCTCTTCTGATTGTTTCTCGGATTGTTCTCCCTCAATTGCTTTTTTACTTTTAGTATCGCCACAGGAAACTACTAACAGCGCTAAAAAAAAATAACTAAACTTTATGAGTTTAGAGCCTATGCTCGTTGGTAAATTAAGATGAAAATGTTTATTATGCGCCTTGGACATAAGTTATTATTTATAATTAAAAATTAGATGCCAAAGATATTAAAGATTAACGGTTTGGAAAAGACATATTCTAGTGGTAACAAGGAATTAACGGTCTTGCACGATATAACTTTTGAAGTTGAGAAAGGACAAACCTTTTCTATTGTAGGGCCCTCAGGAAGTGGTAAAACCACCTTGTTAGGATTGTGTGCTGGTTTAGATTCACCGAATGCTGGTAGCGTTGTATTATGTGGGAAAGATTTAAACGATTTAAATGAAGACGAGCGCGCCCAATTACGTAATAAGGAAGTAGGATTTATCTTTCAGAATTTTCAACTATTACCAACATTAACAGCGCTTGAAAATGTAAGCGTTCCGTTGGAGTTACAGGGTGCTAAAGACGCAACAGCAAAAAGTAAAGCTTTATTAGAAAAAGTAGGATTGGGAGATAGAGTACATCATTATCCATCACAATTGTCTGGTGGCGAACAACAGAGAGTAGCGTTGGCACGCGCATTTGCGAATGCTCCTACCATATTATTTGCGGATGAACCTACCGGAAACTTAGACGCTGAAACTGGCGAAAAAGTAATTCAATTATTATTTGAATTGAATAAGGAAAATGGAATCACCTTAGTAATAATTACCCACGATTTAGAATTAGCCAATCGTACGCAGCAGATATTGAAACTTAAAGGCGGAAAAATAATGACCAATCAATCTACAACCGCACTGTGAGCAATTTCAACAATAAACAAAAATTACAAACCTCTTGGCTTTTTAAAATGGCGTGGCGCGATGCCAAAGCCAGTAAAGTACGCTTGCTGTTATTTATGGCTTCCATTATTTTGGGTATTGCAGCGGTTGTGTCCATTCAGCTATTCAGCATTAATTTAAAAGATAACATACAGCGCCAATCAAAAACATTGATGGGTGCCGATTTTATTATAGACTCTGAACAAGTGCCAACAGTACGTGCACAAGCTATTATAGATTCATTACAGCCTAATGGGTATGAAGTAAACTTTGTTTCCATGGCTGCCTTTCCAAAAAATGGAGGCACCAAATTGGTTCAAGTACGTGGTTTAGAAGGAGATTTTCCTTTTTATGGAAAGATGGAAACCCAACCGGCTGCTGTTTCAGAAACCTATCAAACATCTGGGGGTGCTCTGGTAGATACTACACTTATGCTTCAGTTTAATTTAAAACCAGGAGATTCTATAAAAGTAGGGGAGCTTACAATACCCATTGCAGGCGCATTAAAATCTATTCCGGGTAGTTCGGCCATTTCAAGCGCTGTGGCACCCCCTGTAATAATTCCATATCGGTTTATAGAGGCTACAGAGTTGTTGCAATTCGGAAGCCGAAAAAAATATCAATATTTCTACAAAGTATCAGACACCTTAAACTTAACCAGACTTAAAGACCAACTAGAACCACAACTTGAAATGGAGAATGCTGATTTGGATACCCATCTTAGTACAACAAAGCGTTTGGGTAGAAGGTATGATAACGTAGGGAAATTTTTAAACTTGGCAGCTTTTATTGCATTACTCTTAGGATGTATTGGTATAGCGAGTTCTGTGCATATTTACATTAAAGAAAAATTAAGAGCAATTGCTATTCTAAAATGTATGGGTGCTTCTCGGCTTCAAAGTTTTCTAATTTTCCTAATTCAAATAGCAGGAATTGGTGTTGTAGGTGGTCTTATAGGCTCGTTAATAGGCATCGGAATACAAGAATTATTTCCATATTTGCTAAAAGACTTTTTACCTTTTACCCTTAAAATCACTATTTCGGCACAACCAATAATTACAGGTGTGTTACTGGGTTTATTTATGTCGGTGTTATTTGCACTCTTACCATTACTTAGAACATGGTATGTATCCCCATTAGATGTTTTGCGTGTAGATGAAAAAGCTTCGCAAGAACCCCAAAAAGTAAGGTTTTTAGTTTATGCGGGTATTTTAGTATTTCTATTTTTATTTTCTTTTTGGTTAATTAAGGATGCGCTGTACTCATTATTTTTTGTTGGTGGTACGGTAATTACATTTGCCATTTTAGCGGGCGTTGCGTTAAGCTTTATTAAAGCGGTAAAAAGGTTTTTTCCAAAGCGTTGGAGTTTTACAGCACGCCAAAGTTTACTTAACTTATTCCGACCAAACAATCAAACCGTTGTATTGGTTGTTGCTATAGGTTTGGGGACATTTCTAATTAGCACTTTGTATTTTACCAAAGATATTCTGTTGGCTAAAACGGAAGTAGAAAAAACTTCTAAAGATGCAAATATCATTTTATTGGATATTCAACCTGCACAGCGAGATTCAATAGTTAATAATATTACTGATAAAGGATTACCATTACTAGATGTTATTCCTTTGGTAACAATGCGCTTGCACAGCATTAAAGGAACTTTGGTAAATGAAATACGACAAGACAGTACACGACAAGAACGAGGTTGGATACTAAGTCATGAGTTTAGAGCCACCTACAGAGATGTGCTAACCCCATCTGAAGAGTTACAAGAAGGTGAATGGACTCCAGTATTAAAACCAGGTGAGCCTATTGTAATTTCTATTTCCGATAATCTTGCTTCAGATGCAAAATTAAGTGTTGGAGATCCTGTTGTTTTTAATGTACAAGGTGTGCTAATGGAGACTACGGTAGGTAGTATTAGAAAAGTTGATTGGGCGCAAATACAGCTAAATTTTACTGTGGTTTTCCCAAAAGGTGTGCTTGAAGATGCTCCACAATTTAATGTGCTTACAACAAATGTAACAGATGCGGAAAGTTCGGCAGCATTGCAGCGCGATCTGGTTCGTAAATTTCCAAATGTAACAATAATTGATTTGCGTCAGGTTTTTACGTTAGTAGAAGATATTCTAAAACAGGTTTCGTGGGTTATTAACTTTATGGCATTTTTTAGTATTCTTACGGGTATAATTGTTTTAATAGGCTCTGTTAGAACAAGTAAATACCAGCGTATAAAAGAGAGTGTATTACTACGAACTTTAGGCGCTAAAAATTCGCAAATATTAAAGATTACTGCTTTTGAATATTTGTTTTTAGGTTTATTAGGGAGTTTGGTCGGAATTATATTGGCTTTAGTGAGTAGTTTGTGTTTGGCATTATTTGTTTTTAAAGAACCTTTTATACCATCCTTAATTCCATTTGTTGTGTTTTTACCTGGTATTACGTTGTTAGTGCTAGCCATTGGTTTAAGTAACATTCAAACTGTTTTGCGGAGTTCGCCATTAGAGGTTTTGCGTAGAGATGGATAGTATTTATTTTAATATTCTACGGTTCGTGATTTCGCAATATTATATTAAACTTTCATCAAAAAAATCTAATTAATGTAACTTGCAGCTCCATTCAAAAGAGAAACAAATGCAAGCAACTAAAATGCGAAACTATATAGGCGATGTATTAAAAAATATGCCAGCAGACTGGTTAGGCCTAACTACGCATCGACTAGATATTTATAATGAAGAATTGGCAAAAACACAGTTTATAACTGAGTTTGAAAATTTATTCAACAATAATAATTCTGAAACAAAAGCATTAAAAAAATTACACACTGCTTACGATTATATTAGGTTAGGCCATCCGCTATCTTGTATTTTAGAATGGGGAATTGCAAACTTGAACCATCTAGATTCAGAAAACGTAATTAGCTTTTCATCTAAGACAATTCCAATTTTAGCAGTACTTAGAAAAAATTTATTAGAGAATAAAAACACTCAAATACTTTATTTAGATAAGCTGCCAGAAAATTTTGATATTGAACTACTTAAAAATATTTATGGTTATGAATTTAAACTAAAAAAAATTGAAAACATAGCAGCCATTTCAGCCTTTGAAGGCAGTACTATTTTTATTTCACAACAAGACAAAATTGGAGAGATTGAGATATCTCCTAACATTGATTTTTTCATCACACTGCATGCGCACCTTGGAAGTATTCTAATGGTGAATGGAAAAAAGAATGAAAACTATATTTCAGACATTCAACATGTGCGAAGAAGAGAAACAATTGCAATGACGCCCGCAAACTCTCTCGTTGCTTTGAAATTGTTGGTAAATGAGTCTTCACTTGAAAGTAATAAAAGCAATGTAAAGGAAGACAAAACAGCTGTTATAAATTCAATTGCAGAAATTACAGGTTCTAAAACAAAGGCCGTAATTGCTTCTAGCGGACTATCCATTCAATATGCCATTATGATGGGGCTAATTGATGATGCACTAGAAAACCATAAAGGAAAAGCTATTAAATTTATTGTTCCTCCTAATTGCTATGGTGGCACAAATGATCAAGCAAGACGCGTTGCTGCTTGTCTCGATAATGTTGAGGTTGTAGATTTACCAGTGGATGGTGATAACGAAATGGTTAATAGTATTGATGTCATTTTAGATACTATCGCCAATGAAGATGCTATTCCATATATAATTGCAGAAATTCCTACCAATCCTAGAGTTGAGGTTCCAGATCTTCAAAAATTGAAAGCGGTTTTAAGCAAGGAGAGAAATACAAGTACTGGTAAAATTGCCATAGCTCCCGTTTTTATACTAGATCAAACTTTTTGTCCGAATGTTCAATTTTTAGGAGAAGGAGAAATACTTTCAACAGTAAAAACTCTTTCGTATGCTAGTGGATCGAAATTCCCAAGTGGTGGACAATGTACTGCTGGCTATGTTGTAGGAAATACAAAAATGGAGACTTTGATGGAGAAAATTGAAAAGCATCTAACTCTTTGCGATAACGAAGCAACAGACCTTCAATATGAAATATTAGCAAAACAATTGCCTTCAATGAATCAAAGAATTGAGGACGCTTATGATAATACACACGAATTTGTAAACTATATTCATGAAACTTTACCAGAGGCGAAAATTAATTTTGTTTCTGATGAATTGGCAGAACAGGGGTTTACTCCATCTGTATTTTCATTAGATCTTCCCACAAAAGGAGATACTGCTGCAGAAAGGGAAACGTATAAGAGAGCATTGAATTTAAAGCTAATTAATTTAATGATTTCGGAAATTCCTAATGAAAGTAAATACTGTGTAAGTTATGGACAGTTAAAAGGGTGTTACTGGACTATTCCTGCAACATCTACCCAAGGAACAACCAAAGAAGGCGATAAAGATTACATAGTTAGAGCATCACTTTCTCCTAATTTGGACCTTGATCTTCATAAAAAAGTTTTTTTAAGATTTGTTGAAAGTATTGTCGTGCCGTAATCTTTGAAACTAGAAGTCTTCTATCTTTTTAATAAATAACAATTTTCAGTATCTTTAGGTTCAATTTAAAAATTAAACCTAATCAGTTAATACCAAGAAAACGAAAGAAGAAGAGAAAAAAAACTTACATCGGTCTCTGGTAGGCCAATAGCTGAAAATCAAAATGTAAAAACAGCAGGAAGAAAAGGCCCGATGTTGCTAGAAGACTTTTGGTTTCTTGAAAAACTTGCACATTTTGATCGTGAAGTAATTCCAGAACGAAGGATGCACGCCAAAGGATCGGGTGCTTTTGGAACTTTTACGGTTACTCACGATATACTCACTACACATAGGAACCCGAAAAATCGGGTTCCTATGTGTAGTGAGTATATAAAGTTGTAAAGTATAATAAATTAAAGAATGTTTACAATTTTATTTTAGCTCTCGTCTTCTGTGTTTTTCAATAATTTTTGATCGATATTTTTGCTTGTAATTGCACCTAGTTTGCGTAATTTTTCAACTCTTTTTACGAGGTTTCCTTTTCCTTCAAGTTTTACAAGTGCATTATCAAAAGAACCTTGTACTGTGCCTAATTGTCTTTTTATTTTGTTTAGTTCATCCAGCAAACCAACGAAGGAATCGTACAATCTGCCAGCTTCTGTTGCGATTTCTAAAGTATTTTTCTTTTGGTTATCATTTTCCCAAAGATTTTCTACCAATCGTAAAGCCGCCAAAAGCGTGGAAGGTGTTACAATCATCACTTTTCTTTTAAATGCCTCTTGGTATAAATTTTTCTGGTTAGCAACAGCAATTGCAAACGCAGGCTCAATAGGCACGAACATAAAAATGGTGTCTGGGCTCTCGTTTATAGCATGATAATATTTTTTTTCGCTTAGGGTAAGAATGTGTTTTTTTATAGAATCAATGTGTTTCTTCAAGTAAATATTTTTCAAATTTTCATCTTCCTCGGAAACATACCTTTCAAAGTCCGTTAATGAAACTTTACTGTCAATGATCATCTTTTTACCATCTGGCAAATGGATGATAACGTCTGTTTGCAGTCTGCCGCCATCAGGATTGTCGTGGCTGTCTTGGGTTGTGTATTCGCGCCCTTTTTCAAGTCCAGATTCTTCTAAAACTCTTGAAAGAATCATTTCGCCCCAGTTTCCTTGAATCTTAGAATCGCCTTTTAATGCTTTGGTAAGGTTATCTGCCTCTTGGCTTATTTTAATATTTTGCTCATTCAAATATTGTAGTTGTTTTCCTAATTCGGCGTGTGTTTTTACAAAATCTATGTTGTTTTTACTTACTTTTTCTTCAAAATCCTTAATTTTTTGATTTAAGGGTTTTAAAATACCTTCAATATTTTCTTTGTTAGATTCTGTAAATTTTGCCGTTTTATCAACCAAAATTTTATCAGCCAAAAGTGAAAATTTATCTTCAAAATCCGTTTCAAAATTTTTAAAACGTTCTTTTTCTTTATCAAGTTCAGAACGCAAGGCATCGTATTCTGCACTTTGGCGGGATAACAGCATATTCGCCTGCTCTTTTTCTTTTTGAAGAATTTCTTTTTCTGAAGATAAAACACCATAGCGCTCAATCAATTTTTCTTCTTGAAATTGTGTATTCTGAACACGTTCCTCTAATTTACTAGATTCAGTTTTGCTTTTTAATTTAGCAATTAAATTACCGATAAATGCTCCAATTAACAAGGAAATAGCAGTGAGTAATAGGAAGAGAAAAGTTTCATTCATAGCAATATATTTTAAAATAAATATATTTATTTCCTGATGGTAAACCGTCCCGTTTTTTCATCAAAATCAATGGTTTCTTTTGGGAAAAGTGTATCAAACCTTCCAGCTTCAATCAATTTGCATGGAGAATCAAAATAAGTCTTGTTTTCTGTCATCACCAACATTTTGTCTGTAAGCTGAATTGCCAAATCTATTTCGTGGGTTGAAAAGAGAATTGTTTTTTGAGTTTCTGAAGCTAATTTTTTCAAAAGTTTTAAAACGTAAGCACGATGATAAATGTCTAAATGCGTTGTAGGCTCATCCAGAATTATAATTGGTGTATCCTGTGCCAATGATCGTGCAATGGCAACTCGTTGCATTTGTCCATCACTTAATTCAAAACATTTTCGCTGTGCGAGTACTGTGGTTTCGGTTGCTTCTAATGCAAAATTTATTGCTTTTTTGTCTTCTTCGGAAAGTGAACCAATCCAATTTGTATAAGGTTGTCTTCCTAAGGAAATCATTTCTAAAACGGAAAGGTTTTTTGATGCGGGTGCTTCAGTTAAAACAACACTCAACTGCGTTGCAAGCTGAAAAGATGAATATTCATTCAAGTTTTTTCCCTTCAAAAATATTTCGCCATTTAAATGGTTTTGCATTCCTGTTAAAGTTCGTAGAAGTGTAGATTTCCCAATTCCGTTTGCACCTACAAGGCCAACTAATTCACCTTTTTCAATAGAAAAATTGACATCTTCCGCAATTACCGAATTGTTTTTTTTATTCGAATAACCTACGGATAGATTCCGCGCTTCTAATATTATATTTTTTTCTTCCGAAGTCATTAAAAGAAAAGTTTTCGTTTGCGAACTAACAACCAAATTACTACTGGAGCGCCTATTAACGAGGTGATTGCATTTATAGGTAATGTGAATTCGCTGAAAGGCAGCTGCGCCACTGTGTCACAAATTAACATCAACAAACTTCCGCAAAGTAATACCGCTGGAAGTAAAATTAAGTGATTTGAAGTTTTAAAAAATTGCCGAACCAAATGCGGTACAGCCAAACCTACAAATGCTATTGGGCCTACAAAAGCTGTAATTCCACCGGCCAAAATACTTGTTGCCAAAATGATTATAAAGGTTGTTCGTTTAATATGAAGTCCCATGCTTTTTGCATAGTTTTCGCCTAACAATAATGCATTCAATGATTTACTGCTGAAAATGCTTAAAATTAAACCTACTAAAAAACAGATAGTTAAAATTAAAACACCTTGCCAAGATTGATTTCCTAAACTTCCGAAGGACCAAAAAATGTATTGTTGCAGCTGTTCCGCATTACTGAAATAGGACAAAACCGTAACCACTGCAGTAGTTACGCTACCGAACATTAACCCTATAATTAGTATTGCCATCGTATCTTTTATCTTAAAAGTTACCGATAAAACAGCCAGTAAAACTAAAAAACTTCCTAATGCCGAAGCAATTACCAAACTCCATTGACTTAAAAGCATCGTTCCAAAAAATCCACCAAAAGCACTTGTACCCAGAATCAATATTGCCACGCCCAGACTTGCGCCACTACTTAAGCCTAATACAAATGGTCCTGCTAATGGGTTTCTAAAAAGCGTTTGCATAAGCAAGCCCGAAATTGCCAAGCCACCACCAGCAAGCATCGCCGTTATTGCTTTTGGGAATCTATAATCTAATAATATGTATTGCCATGAATTTTTTGAAGCGCCGTTTCCAACAAAAACTGAGATTATTTCATCTAAAGGAATTGAAACAGAGCCCATACTCAAGTTTACTAAAAATGCAATGATTAATGCTACTAAAAGCATTGCAAAAGAAACACGATATGTTTGCGTGGCTTGCATTATTTCAGTTTATCAAAAAAGTAAAGTTCGTAATTTGGTAATAATTCAGGATGTAGAATTTTGATTAAATCTTTTAAAACCAAATCGGGTCTGTTGGGTGCTAATTCAAAATATAATACCCCCCCAGTTTCGCCTTTTTTTAAGCTATATGTATACACTTTACCTGTTTTAAAAGCCTTAAATTGGGTGTATGCTTGGCTTGCGTTTTTCATTTCTTCTAAACTAGTAAATTGTCCTGGGCCAATCCAAATTTCAGCGTCGTGGCCTTTATCTAGAACCGATTCTAAGTTTAAGGATAATCCGCCTGTGCCCTTAGAATCTTTCCATAGATATTCGCCATTGGCATCGGCAATAAACTGTGCGGCCCAACTGTCGCCCTGCGGTATATACCATACATCTTTATACATTGCACCGCTAATAACGGTTGGTTTTTTGGAAGCTTTAGAAGCAATTTTTTTGGCTGACAGATATTCAGTTTCAATCGTATTGAAAATACTATCGGCTTCTTTTTCTTTGTCGAAAAGCACTCCGAAAAATTTAATCCATTCTGCTTTTCCTAAAGGTGAAGTTTCCGTCCAATCGGAATTATAAAGCACGGGAATACCAGTTTTTCCAATAGTTGCAAAGGCTGAATTATTTCCATCTACGGCAAAACCAATAACCACATCTGGTTTTAAATCAATTAGGATTTCGGTATTAATATCTTCATTTTTGCCAAGCTCCGTAATTTTTTCTTCAGAAATACTTTGTCTTGTTTTTTTCGAAGAAATATAATTTAGGTTTGGAAACCCGACTAAGGCCTCGTTTTTATCCAGCATTTCTATAGAAGGAATGTGGGTGGTAGAAGTAACAACAATTCTTTTCACAGGGACTTCAACAACGGCGTCATAACTTTCAGGATTTGGAAGCGAACCATTTTTTTCGACCAAAGCATACGTAAAGGTTTTACTCGTTCCTGGCCACGGATTTTTTAGCTTGATGGTTTTGTAGCCTTCAAAAGTATTTATTTCAAAGCCAGTTGCGTATTTAATGTTGGACTCGGTTTCAATGGGAGAAGGTGCTTTTAAATCTTTATCGGGTTCGCTTTTACAGGAAATAAATAGTAAAGCTAACAGGGTAGAAAGAAAGACATTTTGGAAATAGTGCATTGTGGGATTTTTTTGAATGTCCAAATATAAAGTGTTTAAAATGGGTTTTAAAAATTTAAGACGCTTTTTTTTAAGAAGGTAAACCAGAAACGTATTCAGAATTCACATTGGTTTTTAACGCTTTTTGAATCTTTTCAAAAGAACTTTTTAAATCACATAAATAACAATTACATTTGCACTGAATTTTGGTGAGCAGTTTTCAGCAACGAAAAAAGCTCTTAAAAGGGAAATAGGTGCGTGATTTTGAAACGGTTGTTCAGAAATCTACAATTGAAAATTGAAAACCGCTAATCCTATGCTGTTCCCGCAACTGTAAGTCGTCCCGAATTATTATTTGGGTGTGCATTCTTCAAAACCACTGTCTAGAAATTTAGGAGGTAAATCTATAAAATGATCTCTTCGCTAGAGCTCGGGATGGGAAGGTGGCACAAAAGACAAGCCAGAAAACCTGCCAAATTCATAACATAAACTCATTAAACTTTCGGGATAAAGGTCGAATTATGAAGCAAAACGGTTTCTGTATTATTTTCATGCTTTTTTTGTGCTCGGTTTCTGCCTTCGCGCAATTGGACAGTATTCAGCAGTTACCAGAAGTAATGGTAACGGACACTAAACTCGTGCATTTTTCAAAAGGTTTCAAACTTGAAAAAATTAGCGATTCGGTAGTTGAAAGAAATGCTGCTTCTTTAACAGAAACCCTTCGGTACAATACTTCAATTTATTTTAAAGAAAATGGTTTCGGAATGGTTTCTTCACCATCTTTCCGTGGAACAAATGCGGCGCAAACAGCGGTTATTTGGAATGGTATAAACATAAATTCTGTGTTTACCGGGCAAACGGATTTCAATATAATTTCATCTTTAAACTATAATGAAATTTCTATTAGAAGTGGAGGTGGAGGCGTGCAATATGGTAGCGGTGCCGTTGGCGGAAGTATTCATTTAAACGACACATATTCTTTCAAAAAAATTAATGCAACTGAAGTAGGATTGCGATACGGAAGTTTTTCAACTATAGGTGGAAATGCCAACACTACACAAACTTGGGGTGATCATTATCTAAATGTGGGTGTGGATTTTATTAGTTCCGAAAATGATTATGACTATGTTGGAAAAAACAAAAAAAACAATCACGGACAATTTGTACGCTTCTCTGCAAAAGTTAATGAAGCTAGAAAACTAAATCGTGGCGTTGCTACTTGGAATTCAGAATATACCTATAACGACCGTAATTTTTCTGGTAGTTTGAACACTGTTGGAAAAGATGCTTACAAGGATATTACGACCCGAAACCTTTGGCAATTGCAGCAAAAAGTTGGCGCTTTTAATACAACAGCAAGTGTCGCTCATCTTTTTGAACAGTACAACTATTTTGCGAATAGTGAAAAATCATTCAACACTGGTGGAAAAGCAAATACTTTTATTGGTGGATTTCAGTCGGAGGTTTTGCTTAAAAATAAACTACGGATAAACGGTAAGGTTGAATATACACATGTAAATGCTAAAGGAGACAATGTGGGTGACAATTCTCGAAAAACATTGGCGGCAGTTGTATTATTGAACCATAAGCTAACAGAAAAATTTAATTATGGTATTAATCTTCGGCAGGATTTTTTGAATGATTTTAATAATCCGTTTCTTTTTTCTGCAGACGCGAAGTATACTGTTTTAGAAAATTATGCACTTCGTTTTAATGGTTCAAAAATCTATCGCGTACCAACATTCAACGACCTACATTGGTACGCAGGAGGAAATATCGATTTGCAGCCAGAAACTTCATATCAGGTTGAATTGGGCCAAGAGTTTTCAATTGGAAAGTTGAAAGCCGATGTTGCGGCCTATTATATTTCTTCAGAAGATTTAATTAAATGGATTCCTGGGAATGGTGGCTTGTGGCAGCCAGTAAATATTAGCAAAACTAGAAATTATGGTATTGAGGCGGTTCTTGGATATTGTTTAAAATTCAGCAATCAACATTCTCTAGATTTTAATGCGAACTACTCATATACCAAAGCAGAAGATTTAGAGAGGGAGAAACAACTTATTTATGTGCCTTTTCATAAAGCTTCTGGCACGCTGACTTATACGATTGAAAAAATTTCAATCTACATTCAAGGTTTATATAATGGCGAAGCTTATACAGCCACAGACAATAGTGAAAGTGTAGATTCTTATAAGGTTTTCAATATTGGTACACAATACACATTGCCATTCAACCCAAATATAACCTTTGGTGGCAGGTTTAAAAACGTTTTAAATGTATATTATGAAAACGTGGCATACAGACCGATGCCTTCCAAAAACATTCAAATATTCCTAAACTTTAATATATAACTAAAATAAAAATTATGAAAAAGATTATGTTTTTTGCCTTTACAACATTGTTGTTAATCTCTTGTAATAGCGACGATGATAATAACCAGTCAGGCTACGTTCCTGAAGCTTTTGAAAAAGGTATTTTAATTACCAATGAAGGACCTTTTAACAACGGAAGTGGAAGTATTACTTTTATTTCTGACGATTACAACACCGTTGCACAAACTATTTATAAAAATGTGAACGGAACCGATTTAGGTAATATTGTTCAGTCTATGGGCTTTTACGATCAAAACGCTTTTATAGTTGTAAGTAATTCGCAGAAAATTATAATAGCCAATCGCTACAGCTTCAAAAGTGTAGATTCTATAAAAGTTGGGTTGGATAATCCACGTTATTTTGTAGATGGAGATGGCGATAAAGGCTATGTGAGCAATTGGGGTGATCCAAATGATACTGGAGATGATTATGTCGCAATTTTAGATCTAAGAACAAATGAAATTTCTTCTATAATTCCTGTTGCTTTTGGTCCAGAGAGAATGGTGGCTCATAAAAATAAGATTTATGTGGCACACCAAGGGGGTTATGGTCAGAATAATTTGGTGTCTGTTATCACTGAAAATAGTGTAGAAAGCACAATTACAGTAGGCGATGTTCCAAATGCGATGGTTATTGATGGAGATACCTTATATGTGCTTTGTGGAGGTAATCCGAGCTATGCGGTTACAGAAACAGCGGGTTCGTTGGTTAAAATAGACCTTAACTCTGGTCAAGTTTCAGAAACATTCACATTTGGAACTACGCAGCATCCATCTAGCTTAACGATGGATGGAGCTAATCTTTTTTATAACCTAGACGGAAAAGTTTATAAGTTAAATACAGCTTCCATTGCTTTGCCAGGAACAGATATTATTGATGGATCCTTTTACGCCCTTCAAGCAAAAGACGGAAAATTGTATGCCGCCGATGCAAAAGATTATGCAAGCCAAGGTTCTTTATTGATTTATGATTTATCAACAAATCAACAGGTTCAAGAGTTTCCAACTGGTATTGTTCCAGGAGGAATTTATTTTAATGAATAAATTTTGAAATAGCTGAATAAAAAATCCATTAAGCTTTTAAGTTTAATGGATTTTTTACTGAATACTGAATACTGATCAATCACGACCAACAATCATCTTACCTTCAATAGGCGAACTTACATTACTGTCTGAAAGTTCTTTCAATACTTTAAATTCTTTATTTAGGGATGCTGGTTTTCCTGCAATTTCAAAAATTGCTGCGGCAAGAAGGGGTTCGTTTTCATCTCCCAATAGCCCAAGGTTAAAATAGTTTTCCTTTAAAATAATATCAGGAAACAAACCATCATTAAAATCTGTATATCCTGCTGCATTACTACTTTTATAAACTAATGGTAGCATCGCATAATAATGTGATGGATTCGCTTGTTGCCTACTAAAAACTGGTGCTGGTGCATCATAAAGCAAAAATGATGCTTGAAATTTTCCTGTGGTCGTATCACCTACTTGTACGGTGTTTATATACGGATTAAGTCCGTTTATAACCAATTCACTAGCAGAGGCTGTTCTATTTGTTGTAAGAATATATACATTACTCAAGTTAAGACTATTAATGGCAGAACCGTTGCTAATAGAACTATCAAAAAGCCCATCTTTTGCATTTTCTGCTTGGCGATCAGCATTCCAGGACTCCTTGTAAAAAACCTGTCCGTTAAATTGGCCTGTAATCATACTTGCCAAATCTGTTGCAGTTTCCACAGCACCGCCGCCGTTGTAACGCAAATCCAGCACAAGATCATTAATGCCTTCAGCCTTAAGGGTTGCAAAGACGTTATTTAGTTCAACGTCATAATTTTTAATGAAACCATTATACATTAAATACCCTATTTTCTTACCATTCACGTCAAGGGTTTTAACCTTGAAAACTGGATTTTCGTTATATTGTGTTTTGTTTAAAAGAGCAGTTTCGCCCGTAGGTAAAAAAGTAGTGCCTTCATAAGTCGCAAATCCTAATGTATAATTGGTAGCGGAAAGCAAATCAACATAATTATTTTCATTCATTTGCTGTCCATCAACAGTTGTAAAAAGATCACCACGCTGTAAACCCTTTGCTTCAGCATCTGTATTTGGTAAAACGAAACGCACATACCCAAAAACGTTACGGCTGCCGTCGGGGTAATAAACAAGACCATACTCCATACCATTACTTAAAGTTATTCCGTTTAGGGCATCTTCAATTACTCTAAAATCACTAAATAAATTACTGAAACGATCTCTAGGCGATTTTAAATAATCGAACAAAGATTCGGGCGAATCATAGTTGTTTAAAAAATCATCCAAATCGCTTTGACTCGAGAATGCGTCATTGGCGAGTTCTGGCGTATCGGCTTTGTAGAGGTAATAATAATTTAAGCCTCGGTATATAAAATTTTGAATATCAAGTGTTGATGATATTTGTATGTTATCATCTAAATCTTCAAAACAAGAAACAAACAATATAGAAATAGCCAATAAGGGAATGAAAAATTTTCTGTTCATAATAGAATTTTAGATAGATATAAAATTAAACAGGTAAATTAGGAATTATATTGCAATGATAAAAATATGTTTTTATTCGAAATTACTTCTTGCCACGAATTCACGAATAAATTATGTAAGAATATGTTGTAGTTCCATCATGAATACACAAATATTGGTTGAAAAATTATTTATGTATTCGTGGTAAGCATTTACAAGCTTTGAAATTTATCAATCGTGGCTAATCTTTAAAAGAAACAATTTCATTGTAACAAAAATTGAACACGTTCGTCATTTATATAGAAGCCAGAAGAATAACAATCAACAAAAATGGACAAAACCGAATTTATAACAACAGTAATGCCCTTTAAAGATAGGCTCTACCGTTTGGCAAAAAGAATTTTGGTTTCTAAGGATGAAGCAGAGGATGCCGTACAAGAAGTTTTTTTGAAATTATGGAAAGGGAAACAAAACATTGAAAACTATAAAAATCCCGAAGCATTTGCAATTACAATGACAAAAAATTATTGCTTGGATAGATTAAAATCGAAACAAGCATCAAATTTAAAAATTGTGCACAGCAATTATCAAACTTCAGAAAATGTTGAAAAAAATATTGAAGCAAACGATGGAGTAGCACTAGTTTTTAAAATAATGGAAACTTTGCCCGAGCAGCAGAAGATTGTACTTCAATTAAGAGATGTAGAACAATTTGAATTTTCAGAAATCGCAAAAATGCTGGATAGTAATGAAACAGCAATACGAGTGGCGCTTTCTAGAGCGCGAAAAACAGTTAGAGACGCAATGATTAAAAAATATAATTATGGAATTGGTTAAGATAGAAAAATTACTGGACGCCTATTTTGAAGGAACAACCAGTCTTGAAGAAGAAAAAAAAATGCAAAACTATTTCAATAATGAAACGGTTGCAGACAAGTTTATACAATACCAACCAATCTTTGCAGGCTTGAAAGCGGCAAAGCAAGAAAGCTCAAACAAAACATTTACGCTTCCAGAAAGCAAATCAAAAATTATAAAACCGTGGTGGTATTCAGTAGCGGCAATACTCGTGGTAGCTTTTGGTGTAGGTAGCTTTTATTTTTCGCAGCCGCAATACTCACAAGAGGAAAAAGCAGCTTTGGCAGCTTTTGAAGAAAGCAAAAACGCAATGATGCTTCTATCCCAAAATTTAAACAAAGGCGCAGAACAATTAACTTTTGTAGAACAATTTGCGATAACCAAGGATAAGGTTTTTGAATAAAGAATAAAGAGAAAAGACACCTCGGATACGCTCGGCGACCGAAGAATTTTAAAATCAATAACTAATAACAATAAACAATAATAATAATAGTAATGAAAAAAATAGCAATGAAAAAAATAGCAATAGTACTAGCACTGGCGATAGCGCCGATGATTTCTTGGGGACAAAACGCTTTTGATTCCTTTGAAAACGAAAAAGATGTAACCTCAGTAGTGGTTACCAAAAATATGTTTAAGCTTTTGAGTAAGATGGATCTTAATTCTACTGACCCAGAAGCACAGGCGTATCTTAAAATGGTAAATGATCTTGAGAATATTAAAATTTTTACAAGCGATAATCCTTCAGTTTCAAAAAAAATGGATGATGCTGTCATAAAATACGTTTCTAGCTCTAAAAATTTAGGTGAGTTAATGCGCGTGAAAGAAGATGGTAAAAACATTAAGTTTTACAGTAAAGAAGGTAAAAGCGAAAACTTTGTAAGCGAACTTTTAATGCACCTTGATGGAATGGTAGATGGCAAACCCACAACGATTATTATGAGTATTACGGGTAACATTGACCTAAAACAAATTTCAAAACTTACCCAAGATTTAAAAGTTCCTGGTAGTGAGCAATTGAAAAATATTGACAAAAACAAAAAACAATAATGATGGTACTTACAAGATATTTTTTAGTGCTAATATTGGGTGTAATAGCTTTAACTTCTTGTAGTGATCAATCATTACAGAAATATTTAGTAGAGAAGCAGGATGATAATAAATTTGTTAAAATGGATGTTGCTGCTAGTTTGTTGCAAGGAAATGACAACAATTTTAGTCAAGAAGAGAAAGACATACTAAAAACTTTAAAAAAGGTTAACGTTGTTGCATACCCTATTAATGACGATAATATTGCTGATTTTGAAATAGAAAAGAACAAACTAAAAACCATTCTAGATCAAGAGCAATACAAAGAACTTACCCGAATTAAAAGCAATGATTGGAATGCCACACTAAAATATACAGGTGAAGAAGATGCAATAGACGAGGTGATTGTTTTTGCAAGTGACGACAAACGTGGCTTTGCAGTTTTCAGATTGTTGGGCGAAAATATGCGTCCAGACCAAATGCTGAAGCTTATGAAATCTGCCGAACGAGGCGATTTGGACGTTTCCAAATTTGAAGCTTTCGGAGAGATATTTAAAGATTGAATTTAGTTGATTAATAGTTTAAAAAGGCTTCTTCCTTAATTGGATTGAAGCCTTTTTTATGGTTAGTTGTAAGATTTTTACCACGAATACTCAAATAATTTTTTATCATTCAATGGGTTGCCGTAGGTCACCTTGTAGGTTTTAATTCCTGTCGCAAAGCTTCGGGAGTGGCGAAACCCTATACTTTAAATTCCCGTGTAGTTTCCAGGTGTAATGTTTCGCATTTCTTGTTTTACGCTTTCTGGTACTTCCAAGGTTTCAATGAAATTTGCTATTGAAGTTGAGTTTATACGTTCATTAGTACGCGTTAATCCTTTTAATGCTTCGTAAGGATTTGGATAGCCTTCGCGACGCAAGATTGTTTGGATAGCCTCTGCTACTACAGCCCAATTGTTTTCAAGGTCTTCAGCAAATTTTGGCTCGTTTAGCAATAATTTATTCAACCCTTTTAGTGTAGAATGGAATGCAATTAGCGTATGCCCAATGGGTACACCAATGTTTCTTAAAACGGTACTATCAGTAAGGTCGCGTTGTAATCTGCTTATAGGAAGCTTTGCTGAAAGATGTTCAAAAATGGCGTTTGCAATTCCTAAATTACCTTCACTGTTTTCAAAATCTATTGGGTTTACTTTGTGTGGCATTGCGCTGGAACCTATTTCGCCAGCCTTAATTTTTTGTTTGAAATAATTCATAGAAACATACGTCCAAACGTCCCTATCCAGATCAATCAAGATATTATTGATTCTTTTTAGGCAATCAAAAAGTGCTGCCATATGGTCGTAATGCTCAATTTGCGTAGTAGGGAAGGAGTGATGTAATCCTAAAGTGTCCTGCACAAATTTTTTGGCGAAAGTGCGCCAATCAATGTTGGGATACGCTACTTTATGGGCGTTAAAATTACCTGTGGCACCACCAAATTTTGCAGCACTTTTTATGTCGTTCATTAAATCGAATTGCTCTTCAATACGAACTACAAAAACTTCAATTTCCTTCCCTAAACGAGTTGGAGATGCAGGCTGACCGTGGGTTCTGGCAAGCATAGATATATCTGCCCAATCTTCTGAAAGTTGTTTTAATTTATCTTTTACTTCAAATAAAAGAGGTACATAAACCTCGTTAATCGCATCTTTCAATGAAAGCGGAATTGCGGTGTTATTTATGTCTTGAGAAGTTAATCCGAAGTGAATAAACTCTTTGTATTTGTGAAGCTTTAAATCGTCAAACTTTTCTTTTATAAAATATTCAACCGCTTTTACATCGTGGTTTGTAACTTTTTCAGTTTCTTTAATTTTTACAGCGTCTTGTACCGAAAATTCAATATAAAGATTACGCAATTCAGAAAATAGATTTCTATCAAAATCTGCTAATTGTGGCAAATCGAGTTCTACCAAAGCGATAAAATATTCAATTTCTACTTGTACGCGGTACCTAATGAGTGCTTCTTCAGAAAAAAAAGGGATTAGGCTTGCGGTTTTTGAGGCGTAACGACCGTCTATAGGTGAAATGGCTTGTAAAGCGTTGGTGTACATAGGTTAAAAATTTAAAGGTGCAAAGATACGAAACAGAAGTGAGTTAAGTAGAAGGGGAATGGGTAATAATATAATTCTAACTTTTTAAAGAAATAAAATGGTTTGTAGCTATAGGTTCTATAATTCCTTGTCTATACTGAATATCATTAGTGTCCGATTAAAATATTGCAAAATTCTGTTGGGGTCAAATATAACAGGCGTTTTAAGCATTTTTATAAAGTAATAGATTGCTATTAAGTTTATTCTTAAAATTTAACAATTAAAAAGTGTGTTTAATCAATTTAACCTAATTGCCAACCCATTAAGAAGCAAGTCTTTATGTCTTACGTCTTTCAGCTCCCTGTGCTGAGCCTGTCGAAGTAAGCGGTCTTATATACTCACTCCATTTAGGTTTTCGGGAATCCAAGATTTCACTACCTAAATTAACCGATTAATAATCAATCATTTAGCATTATTTTTCTTGGTGTTGTCAATACTATTTTGTATATTTATAGT
>Ga0256845_1001280_pt1 | contig 20520 bp, 21 predicted proteins | sample RiftiametaG_FD_189101 | JGI IMG/M metagenome (GOLD analysis project Ga0256845, IMG submission 189101) | Tube worm associated microbial communities from hydrothermal vent at the East Pacific Rise, Pacific Ocean - Riftia | ecosystem: Host-associated > Annelida > Integument > Unclassified ...
CCCGACCGAGCAAAAAACAAAACACCATTTGACAAAAGAATAAAATAATTTCTTTTTTCTTCTTCTTTTGATTATTCGAATTTTACTATTATTATTTCTATTTTTTTTATTCATAATATTATATTTAAATTCAATTTATTATTATAGCTAAAACTAAATACCAAATATGTGCCTTAATAGCAAGACTACAATAAATATGTTATCTGACGCTCATCTTATTTTTTAAAAAAATTATATTTTCAGCATCAACTTAAAATCATATTCTTCAATAATATTAATATTTAATTTTTGGGCTTTTAAAAGCTTGCTGCCGGCATTTTTCCCGACAATGATAAAATCGGTTTTAGAGCTGATACTTGAAGTAACTTTTGCCCCAAGGTCTGTCAGCATTTGTTTTGCTTCATTTCTTGTCATGGTTTCCAGAGAGCCTGTCAAAACAATGGTTTTCTTAAAAAATTCATTGGGCATAAGTGTATTTTGATCATCTGAATCTTTTAAATTATTTATAGTTCTGGTATTATTTATAATTCTCACTCCGGCATCAAATATTTTCTCAATAATCAATCTGTTTTCAGCAGATTTAAAAAAATCAACAACCGAACCTGCAGTTATTGGTCCGATACCATCAATATCTTGAATTTCTTCCATGGAAGCTTTTATGATCTGATTAATATTTTTATATTTTTTTGCAAGCAATGCTGCAGCGGTCTCGCCTGTATAATTTATTCCCAGGGCAAAAATAAATTTTTTAAGATCAATTTCTTTCGAATCTTCAATTGCTTTAATTATATTTGATGCTGATTTTTCTCCCATGCGTTCAAGCTTTAATAGATCGGTCTGTTCAAGATAAAAAAGGTCAGCAGCAGAATTTATCAATCCATGTTCAACAAGTTGCTTTGATAATTTATCGCCAATGCCTTCGATATCAAAACCATCCCTTGAAACAAAATGTTTGAGGCGCTCTTTGATCTGTGCAGGGCACGAAGCATTTACACATTTAAAAGCTACTTCAGTTACAATTTTACTGACCACACTATTGCATACCGGACAATGTTCAGGCATTTTAAAAGGGCTTGCATTATTATCCTGTCTTTGCCCTACTCTTTTTATTACTTTCGGGATAACATCCCCTGCTCTTATGACCACCACAGAATCTCCAACCCTGATATCCATGCGCTCAATTTCATCGCTGTTGTGAAGGCTTGCCCTTTTAACTATTACACCGCCTATATTCACAGGTTCAAGAATAGCAACCGGCGTTAAAGTGCCGGTTCTGCCCACCTGAACAATAATATCTTTAATTTTGGAAACTTCTTCCATGGCTGGAAATTTATATGCAATTGCCCATTTTGGGCTTCTTGCCTTTTGACCAAGTATTTTCTGAATTTTAATATCATCTACCTTAATAACCATACCATCAATTTCATAGGGCAGATTTCCCCTTAAAGACTCAAGTTCTCTATACCAGTCAAGGGCTATGTCAATGGTGACCGTGCTTTTAATTAAAGGATTAATTTTAAACCCAAGGTCTTTAAATATATCAAACATTTGTTTTTGAGATACAAAATCAAGCCCTTTAGTGTCCCCTGCCCCATATATAAATATATCCAGAGGTCTTTTTGCAGTAATTTTTGAATCCAGTTGTCGAAGGGAACCTGCAGCTGCATTCCTGGAATTTGCAAAGAGATTTTCATTTTTTGCAAGTCTATGCTTATTTAAATTTTCAAAATCTTTTTTGTTAATGATAACTTCACCCCGCACCTCAAGACGTGCAGGAATATCCAAATTATTTTTAAAATTTAATTTAAGCGGGACACTGCCTATTGTTCTGATATTTTCCGTAACAACCTCTCCAAAGGTTCCATCCCCTCTTGTAATACCCTGTGTCAAAAAACCGTTTTCATAGATTAATTCTACGGCAACACCGTCAAGCTTTGGCTCAACCGTATAAAGTACAGAATCATAATTTAATTCTTTTCTTATTCTCTCATGAAAATTTAAAACATCCTGATCTGAAAATGCATTATCAAGCCCGAGCATGGGCAATGAATGCCTGGCAGATGAAAATTCTTTTAAGGGAGCCCCTCCAACTCTTTTAGTCGGCGAATCAGGAATAGAAAGCTCAGGATGGTCTTCTTCAATTTTAACAAGGCGCTGCATAAGCCTGTCATATTCAGCATCAGAAATAACAGGGTCATCAAGTACATGATATCTATGGCTGTGGTCAACAAGTTTTTCCCTTAGATGTTCAGCTTCTTTTTTAATTGCCTCATATTCTTGATTTTGAGCCATATTTACCATTTATCCTGAATTATGCGCCTTGATTTTTTTGATTAATTTTCATGGCAATTTCTCTGATTAGTTTACAGGCTTTTTTACGGGCAAGCTTAAACTCTTTTTTCCCAAACCCCGGGATCCATTTACCATGGCTGCCAGATAATTTAATTTCATCAGACACCACTAATAGTGAAGCAATCTCAATTTTTCTATATTGTGCTGCTGCAAAAAGGGCAGAGCACTCCATTTCAACGGCAAAAGCTCCTTTATCTTTAAAAAACCCCACTTTTTCAGGTGTTTCCCGATAAATAGCATCAGTTGTCCAAATTTTTTCATTAACAAAATCAATATTTTTTTCACATAATTTTTCTTTAAGAAAACCTGACAATGATGATGAAGGTTTAATTGTGGAATAAAGTCCTTTAAAATCAATATAATGTTGAGAACTTCCTTCGTCTGATATTGCACCGGAGGGTATAATTATATCTCCTGCCTTAAGTTTATCTGAAATAGAGCCGCACCATCCCAAAATCAATATTTTTGAAAACCCTTTTGCAATCAGAGATTCTAAAAGCACAACACCATAAGGTGCGCCAATATATGGTCCTGCAAAGCAAATTTTATCTTTATCTGTTAAAAGAGAGCTTAAATAAAAATTTGAGACCACAGGTTTTAAAGAATTGGATCTTATATTCTTAAAATCCTGATCACTGCTGACCATGACTGCAACATTGCCGGAATCAACAGATTTCCTGCCCCCGGATACAGGGACAATGGATTTACTATTCAGGTCCGACAAGGTCGGATAATTCATCCTTTACCTCATCAATTATGTCATAAATCCACAAAATATCTTCAATGGTATACCTGCCTGCTTTTCTGGGAGCTCCGTCAGTACCGTCTTTTTTCTTGATTATCCTAGGTCCGATCTGAACCTTTGGTTCTCCATCCTTATATTGATTTATAGAGATACAAAGCCCTGTATCTTCTGATCTCCATTCTTTTAATTTTTTATCCTGTTCCGGATCAAAACCTGCCATTTTAGTTCTCCTTTTATAACATTGAAAAATCCGCAATATTTCCAAAAAGTTTAGAAATTTCTAAAAGCAAAGCAATTCTATTTGTTTTAAGTTTTGTATCATCAACCATTACCATGACATTATCAAAAAAATCATCCACAAAGGGGCGGAGAAAAGCAATCTTCTTTAAAGCACTATCGTAATCACCTTTTTCTGCAAGGGTTTTAATTTCTTTTTCAAATTTTTTAAAAGAAGTATAAAGCTCTTTTTCCGCATCTTCTTCAAACAGGTCATTTATTACACATATATCATTACCCAGTTCTATCTCAGATGATGATTTTTTTAATATATTTTCAACACGTTTAAATGCAATGGATAAGGGCTCAAAATCAGGTTCCTTTCTTAAACTGTCAATTGCTTTAATTCTCAAAGCCGTATCAGGTATATTATCAAAAGATGCAGCGATTGCCGATTTAACAGCTTCTTTTGAAAACCCTTTATCGGTAAACATATTTTCCATGCGGGTTTTAAAAAACTTTATAACCTTTTCCCCGATGGAAATCACCTTAGCATTATCTTTAACAAAGGTTCCTACAGCATTGTCAACAAGGTTTTTTAATGAAAAATTAAATTGCCTTTTAAGTATAATCTGTAATATACCAATGCCCTGCCTTCTCAGGGCATAGGGATCAGATCCGCCGGAAGGAATAAGTCCGATTGAGAAACAACCGCAAATGGAATCTATCTTATCAGATATGGCAAGAATCCTGGCTGTATCATTTTCCGGGAGTTTCCCTCCTGAATAAATTGGTCTATAGTGCTGTTCAATAGCATCTGCAACATCTTTTTCTTCACCTGCTTTTAATGCATAGATTCTCCCCATAATCCCCTGAAGTTTTGTAAACTCTATGACCACTTGACTTACAAGATCGGCTTTACAAATTTTTGCAGCTCTTTTCACATTTTGTTTTAAGCTTTCCTTATCATCAGAATCTACAATTTCCGCAAGATTTTCTGCAATTCTAATAATTCGCTCCTGCTTGTCAAATACTGAGCCTAATTCTGCCTGGAATGTAACTTTTTTTAATTTATCAGCAAACTCGTCAAGGTTTGATTTAAGATCCTGTTCCCAGAAAAATTTTGCATCGGAAAGGCGGGCTCTTAGTACTCTTTCGTGACCATTTGCCACAATTTTCATATCTTTTACCCGGGTATTATTCACAGCTATGAAATAGGGTTTTAAATTTGTTTTTTCATCCCTTAAGGCAAAATATTTTTGATGCTCTCTCATGGCTGTGATCAGGACTTCATCCGGTACTTCAAGAAATTGGTCATCAAATTTGCCGACCACTGGATATGGATATTCAACTACATTTGTTACAATATCTAACAATTCCTCATCTTCCACTATCAGACTATTATAATCTGCAGCAGCTTTTTTAATGGATTGAGAAAGTAATGCTTTTCTTTTTTTAATATCCGGAAGAACTCCTTTTGCTTCAAGAACAGAACAATAATTATCCGATGAATCAATTATATATTTTTCAGGATACATAAATTGATGACCAAATACAAAAGAAGAAGACTGAATATCTCCGATTTTAAAATTTAATACTTTTTGTCCCAGCAAGCCTGTAAGGGAAATAATGGGACGGGCAAACATAATTGATAAATCACCCCATTTCATGACTTTTGGAAAAGGTATTAAAAGAATTTGTTCAGGCAGAATTTTTTCCAATATTTCATAGGAATTTAAAGCCTCGGCTTCAACTTTAGCTGTAAGGTACCTGCCTTTTTTCTTTTCGGTTATGGTGATTTCATCAACACTAATCCCTGCTTTTTTTGCAAATCCCAAAGCTGCTTTTGTAGGTTTGCCATTTTTATCAAAACCAACAGATTCAGGAGGTCCAGAAATTGTAGAAGTTTCTGATTTTTGTTTTGAAGCAATATTTTTACAGATTAATGCAAGACGTCTGGGAGTTCCGAAATATTCACATTCTCCAAATTCAATTCTTTGTTGAGTCATCTTGGCAAGAAAATTTTTTCTAAAAGCCTCCAAAGCCGGCACAATATATCCTGCGGGAATCTCTTCCACTCCTATTTCTATTAACAGAGTTTCCATAATGCTTATGCTTTCTCCTCTTTCTTTTTTAATAATGGATATCCAAGTTCTTTTCTCTGTTCAACATAGGTTCTGGAACAAATTCTTGCAATATCTCTGATTCTCTTTATATATCCTGTACGTTCAGTAACACTGATCGCACCTCTGGCATCAAGCATATTAAAGATATGTGAACATTTAAGGCAGCATTCATAGGCAGGAAGGACTATTCCATGTTTTACAATTTCATGGGCTTCTGCTTCAAATTTATTAAAATTATCAAAAAACATATCAATATCAGCAATCTCAAAATTATACTTTGACTGTTCAACTTCCTGTTGATGAAAAACATCTCTGTATGTTATCTTGTCATTCCATTTAAGATCAAAAACATTGTCAACACCCTGAAGATACATGGAAATACGTTCAAGCCCGTAAGTCAGCTCAACCGGTATGGGAGAAAGATCAATACTGCCTGTCTTTTGAAAATAAGTAAATTGGGTAACTTCCATGCCATCAAGCCATACTTCCCACCCAAGACCTGCAGCTCCAAGTGTTGGAGATTCCCAATCATCTTCAACAAATCTTATGTCATGGTCCAGAGGGTCAATCCCAAGAACTTTAAGGCTTTCAATATATTGCTGTTGTATGTCAGGAGGAGAAGGTTTAATCAATACCTGAAACTGATAATAATGCTGCAGCCTATTGGGATTTTCTCCATATCTTCCATCGGTGGGACGTCTTGAGGGCTGCACATATGCAGTTTTCCAGGGTTCAGGTCCCAAAGCCTTAAGAAGTGTTGCAGGATGAAAGGTTCCGGCTCCCACTTCCATGTCATAGGGTTGCACCAGAACACAACCCTTTTCACCCCAAAACTTTTGTAAATTTAAAATAACATCTTGGAAATTCATTTTAATCCAACTTTCTTTTTATTTTTATATTTGAACAAATAATTCTCAGACTATCCTATCTTTAATACAATATTAATAAATGATTATGCCGCGAGAATCAATTGCTGTATCTAAAATTCCTGCATCTTTTTCATATTTTAATAAATTCTTGTATTCAACTTTTAAATCACGAATATTTTCTTTATTGCCAATTGCCCAGATACAACCTCCGCCTCCTGCCCCTGTAAATCTTGCACCAATGCCCATCTGCTTTGCTTTTTGAAATAATTTCTTCCCGACTTTATCAAGCACTTCAGGGGTCATATCAAGCCTTATCTCTGTTGCTTTATTCATTAATTTTCCAGCAAGGCTGAAATTTTTATCCTGCAATGCTTTTACAAATTGATCAACCAATTTAACAATAGCTTTAAATTTATCACGATTTTTTCCACAAATAAACTGGTTAACCCATTTTTTATTAACTTCACTTGATACATGGGGGATACCACAATATACTACAAGGATATTTTCATTTAATTCATTGATATCCTGATTGTTTTTAAATATGGGTCTTTGTTTAAATCCGGGTTTTCCCTTGTCAAGATACCAGAACCATTGATTTACTCCACCAAAAGCTGCTGCAAGCTGATCCTGCATACCACATGGGACCCCTGCAACACTGGACTCAATATAATGGGCAATCCATGCAGCTTTGCCTGCATCAATATTATTTTTAAAGTCTATACCTTTTTGTAAATCCATTGCCACAAGAAACGCTGCAGTAATGGCAACAGCTGCAGATGATGATCCGCCCAATGCACTTCTTGGAGGAGAACTTGACTCGATCTGTATATGCACCCCTCCGGCATCAAAATAATCAGCTAAAGCAAACATAAGTCCCATGGGATGATCAAATGGTGCAAAGTGGGATTTAAACTCTGCACTTTCAAACCCTTTGGAAGAAATTTTGACCCAACCGGCATCAAATTCAGATAATTTTACATGGGTGCGCATATCAAGGGCAATATTAAAACTTGATGGCGACAAATAATCCAGAGGAAGATAAAAAGTGGAAATATCAAGAGTGCCACCTAAATCAATACGGCATGGCACAGATACTTTTATTTCTTTTCCAGCAAATAATTTTGAAAAATTCATTTTTACCTCATAATTCTTTTTAAAAATCTAATGCTTTTAAAATTGCGACCGATATGAAAAGGGATAAAAGCATGCAACATATTTTCACACTCAACAATTGCAGAATTTGAAAATTTAATCCTCCCTGCTTTGGAAATTTCATTATCACTTATCCAGGCAAGCTGTTTTAGCGTTCCTTTAGAAATCTTTATATTATTTACCCCGGTTTTTTTTATACATTTTTCACAAACCAAACAACCATTTTTTATATCAAATAATAATTTTTTGCTGCATGCCATGGTTTGGTCAACCGGTGTTCTGCATATCCCGCATTTTTTTAAATCAGGTGCAAACCCTGAAAGCTCCATAAATTTTACCTGAAACAAAAGATTAATAATTTGTTTTGCTATTGTTCCTGAATGCAGGGCATTAAGAGCAAACACAAAAAGTTTATATAATTGCTGCTGTTCCTTATGCTCCTCTAAGTAAAAATTTATGATTTCTGCCCAATAGCTTGCATATCCTACCTTTTCAACATCAATTCTTATTTTTTCAAAAGGATCTATAAGATCAACATTAGTAAGTACAGGAAGAGAACCTTTTTTCTTTTTTGAAAAAACAACCTGAATATTCATTAAAGAAAATAAATCTAAAGAGCCCTGAAAACGCCTTATACTTTTTTTTGCATTTTTTGCGATGACTGAAATCTTACCTGAATTTTCAGACAAAAAAGTAATTATGTAATCATAATCACCATATTCTATTCGCCTCAATAGAACTGCATCTCCGGAAAAATCATACATGGATAATTAAAAATGTAACATTATTGTGGCAATTAAGAAATAACAGGAGATACTGACAATATCTACCATGGTTGTAACAAAGGGTCCTGTGGCAACGGCAGGGTCAATATGCATTTTTTCAAAAACCAGGGGTATTCCAGAGCCTAAAAATGCTGCAAGAGCCATGGATGCCAATACTGCAAGTCCGACTGAAACTGCAAGGGGTAGAAAAAAAGGCTGGGATTTATAAACAACACTTGTAATTATTCCTATGAAAACACCGTAAAAAACACCAAGACTGAGACCTATGGAGAGTTCCTTTGATATAATTTTCCAGAAAGCTCTGATATTGATCATACCGGTTGCAATACCACGCACAACAATTGTTGATGACTGGGTGGCGATATTACCTCCCATACCGGATATAACAGGAGTAAAAGCTGCAAGGCATGCATATTGTGTGATGATAGCTTCATTCCTGTCAATGATAAAAAAAGTTGCAATACCACCTAAAAAACTTGCAAAAAGCCAGGGCAGGCGAATTTTTGCACCTCTGACAATTGTCTGGGTCTCAATATAATCTTCACCCACACCAGCCATTTTCAACATATCTTCTGTTGCAGAATCATGAAGAATATCTATGACATCATCAACAGTAACAATACCTACAATCCTGTTATCATCGTCCACTACAGGTACTGCAAGGTAATCATATCTTGATACTACTTTTGCCACCTCTTCTCTGTCAGTATATGTTTTAACAGATACAATATCCCTTGCCATAAATTCTTTTAAAGGTTTCTCAGGATGCACCACCACCAGCTGCCTTAATGAACTCACGCCTACAAGTTTATCATATTCATCAATAACATAAATATAAAAAGGCATTTCAACATCAAGAAATTTATTTTGCAAAGCATTGATAACCTCTCTTGCCCCCATATCTTCTCTCAAGGCTATGAAGTCAGGCATCATCAAGCTTCCGGCAGTGTCTTCAGCATGGCTCATAAGTTCTTCAACATCATCTGAGCCTTTGGTTTTCATCTTTTCTAAAATCTCATCTGAAAACTCTTCATCAAGCATGCCTAAAAGTTCTGCTGCATCATCTGCCGGAATTTCATCAAAGATTAAAACAAGTTCTTCAAAATTAATTGTCTTAACAAGATCTAAAAAAGTGCTCTCTTCAAGCTTAGCTAAAAGGATTCCTTTTTGCTCCAATGTTTCTATAAGAGAAAATAATTTCCCCCTGTTATCAGGGCTTAACTCCCTGAATACTGCAGACAGATCAACAGTATGGGTTTTATGAATAATATTTTTAAGCTGCTTTGTAGCACCCCTGCGCAAAAGCCTTTTAATACTAATTATCAATACTTCATTAGCTTCCTTTTGCATATTCTTTCCTTTAAGTCATAAAAATATAAATTAAAAATTTTTATTTAAAATCATTTGCTCCATTGTCTTTAGTGCTATAAGACAATTTTTATTACTGATCTTGTCTTAATCTCATCAAGCCATTCTTTATATTTTTTCTCAGCTTTTACACTGAATAATTTCCTTGTAATCTCATCTCTTAAATCATCTAAAGTCTTACCACCTGAAGTCTCAATATCTATAAGAAAAAATATTTGGAACCCACTATCAGTTAAAATAATATTTGTATATTGACCTTTGCCAAGTTTCAGAATGTTTTCTTTTATGTTATCAGTAAAACCATCAAGTTCAAATGTACCCAGATCTCCTCCTGCTTGGGCATTGGATGCTTGAGAATATTCTTTTGCAAGCTTTTTAAAGTCATCTCCTTTATCCAATAGTGCTTTTACTTTTTTTATTTGTTCTTCATCTTCCATAAGAATATTCCGCAGATGATATTTTTTCATTCCTGAATATTCTTTTTCATGCTTTTTATAATAATCTTGTAGTTCTTCATTGGTTATAACCACCTTTGCCCTGATCACGCGATTGATCAATTTTGGTCTTAAAATTTTCTCCCGCATTTCTTTTTTGTATTCTTCATAGGTGATTTTTTCTTTTAACAAAGCTTTTTTCAAATCTTTTTCAGTTATATTCTCACTCTCTAAAAACTGATCAATAGAGGATTGCAATTCCTTATCTGAAACTTTAATATTTAATCTCTGAGCTTCCTGGTCAGTTAATTTAAATTCAATTAATTTTTTCAGCATATCTTTTTGAAGCTGTTTAATAATTTCTGCTTTTTTCGCATCTGAATAAGCTGTTTTTTCAACTTCAATAAGGTAAGGATGTATTGCCCTGTTTAACTCAACAAGTGTAATTATATCCTCATTTATAACAGCAACAATCCTATCAATAACTTCTGCATAGGATATATTAGAAAAAATACAAACCATTAAAAAAAATACTGAAAAGCCATAAAACTTTTTAATCATGTTCAATCACCTTATATAATGCCATGGGTATATTATATGTAATTTAGTTCTGTCTGGTCTTTTTCAAACCAATAAAAATTTTTTTGAGTTCTTTCTCATTAATAACCACTGGATATTTAATCATAGCTTTATCTATCCAATCAGAATATTTTCTTTCGGTTTTTTCTTCTCTGAGCTGGGCAATTAAATCATTTTCATTTATTTCCTGTTTACTTTCTTTTTTGCACCTGTCATAGAACTGGACAACATCTTCAGTATTAATTACTATTTTTTCCCTTAATTCTTTCTGAATCAATTTATCTATGATGAGTCTTTTTTTAAACTCTTTCTTCCAGAAAGAATAATCAACAGCATTTTTTAAAAGTAATTTATTAAATGTATCATCTGGATAATCTTTTAAAAAATTCTGTTCAGCTTTTTTAAATTCTTGCTCAGATACAACAATATTTTTTTCCCTTGCCATATGTAATAAGACAATATCTTCTGATAAATCCTGTACAAGCTGCACTATAATATCATTGTATTCTGAAGGATTGTCTTTAATATTATAATTATAACCAGACTTTTTAAGCTCCAACTCTTCAGTAAATTGTGAAATTGTAACAATTATATCTCCAGATTTTAAAATATATGGCTCTACTTTTTCCACCTGTTTTGTATTATTACAACTTATAACAACGCACAGACAAAAAAAGGCTGTCATATAAACAATAATTTTATTATTTAATAAACCCATCCTGTTTTATCCTGACCACAAAATCATTAAAAAGTATTCAAACTGCCCAATCAAAGACTTTTACCATTTGATTGGCTTTGTTGCAAGATTTTTTAAATCAGTTATATAAATGACATGCAACATAATGGATCTTATCTCTATCGTGTATTTTTAAATATGGCTCATGTTCTTTGCAAATTGTCATGCTATGCCTGCATCTTGTATGGAACCTGCAACCTTTCGGTGGATTATGGCTTGAAGGTATTTCACCTTTAAGTATTATTCGATTTTTCTCAGCACTGGGATCAGGTCGTGGTATTGCCGAAAGTAATGCCTGGGTATAGGGGTGCAGATGTTTATTATATATGGAATCAGCATCTGCCATTTCAACAATTTTACCAAGGTACATCACTGCAATTTTGTCGGAAATATGTTGTACAACAGCAAGATCATGGGAAATAAAAATATAAGTAAGCTGCATAGTCTGTTGGAGTTTTAAAAGCAGATTTAAAATCTTGGACTGAACAGAAACATCTAAGGCAGAGACAGGTTCATCACATACAATGAGTTCAGGATCAAGGCTTATTGCCCTTGCAATTCCAATACGCTGACGCTGCCCTCCACTAAATTCATGGGGGAATTTCAACATATCATCTTTTAAAAGACCAACTTTTAAAAGAAGCTCTGCAATCTTTTTATCAAGGTTAATATTTTTGTTTTTCTTATGTATGATAAATTTTTCTTCAAGGATTTCTTTTATGGTCTGCCTTGCATCTAAGGATTCAAAAGGATCCTGAAAAATCATCTGAGCTTTCAAACGAAAATCTTTTAATTCCCTTGAGTTAAAACTAAAAATATCTTTTCCCTTAAATAAAACATTACCATATGTTTTTTTATATAGACCGATAATACATCTTCCAAGAGTTGTCTTACCGCAGCCTGACTCTCCTACAAGACCGAGAGTCTCACCTTTTTTCACTGTAAAGGAGACATCATCAACCGCATGGACAAACCCTTTAGACCGCAATAAGACTCCTGTACGTACAGGGAAATATTTTTTAAGATTATTAACCTTAAGTATTACCACTTAATTTTCTCCATTATTAACAATGTGACAGGCAAGGAAGTGATCAATAGAATATTTTTTTTCATGGGGAATATCTTTTTTACATATATCTTCTGCAAAAGAACATCTTGGATGAAATCTGCATCCTTTCGGCATATTATCAAGGGAAGGGACATGCCCCTGTATTGTTGGAAGCTGTGTTTTTCTCTTTGTTCCGGTTTTTATACCAAGGGATGGAATGGAATTTAAAAGACCTTGTGTGTATGGATGAAGAGGATTTTCAAATAGTTCCTTTACCATGGCTTTTTCCGCCACTCTTCCTGCATACATTATAAGAGCCTGATCACAATTTTCAGCTATAACACCAAGATCATGGGTTATAAGAATCGTGGACATATTAAAAGTATTTTTAAGATCTTTTATCAGGTCCAATATCTGAGCCTGCACAGTAACGTCCAGAGCAGTTGTTGGTTCATCAGCAATTAAAATATCAGGTTTGCAGGCAAGTGCCATGGCAATCATCACCCTTTGTCTCATACCACCTGAAAGTTGATGGGGGTATGTCTTCAAAACCTTTTCAGGCTCTGCAATTTCTACTTTGGAAAGCATTTCAATGGAAGATTGCTTAATTTCTCTATCTGTCATGGAATGAAAATGAAGGGTATAGACTTCTCTTATCTGTTTGCCAATGGAATGAACAGGATTAAGCGCTGTCATTGGCTCCTGAAATATCATGGCAATCTTTTTCCCCCTGATTTTTGACATTTCATAAGAAGAAAGATTGATAATATTTGTATTTTTAAAAAATATATTACCATTTACAATCTGCCCCAATGGTTGAGGAAGCAATTTCATGATACTCAAGGCAGTAACACTTTTACCGCATCCTGATTCTCCTGCAATTCCAAGAGTTACGCCCCTGTTCAATTCAAAACTTATATTTTCAACAGCATGGATTTTGCCAGCCTCAGTATTAAATGCAACAGAAAGGTTTTCAACTTTTAAAATTATATCTTTTTTCACTGATCCCTGGGCTCCCGGAATAAAATCATATCTATAATTCAGGCTTAAACCTGTCATCAATAATAGTAACAGGCAAAAATTTTGTTTTTTCTTTTATTGCTTTGATTGTTTCTTTGTAAATCTTTTTATCAAACCAGAACAACCCTCCGGTCGTAGATCCAAAGGGATCAAAAAGAGAGGTTGATTTCTTAGTGCCATGGAATGAAGGAAGTCTTAGCCATCTCCAATAGGCATGCCTGACATAGGGAACCATAAATGTTGGAATAAACACTGCCAGATCATCAACCTTTTGCTGGATTTTTAAAGATAAGTTGATCCTTTTCGTTGTATCAAGGCTTGCCCTGTATTGATCAATAAGTTTATCCAATTTCGGATCATCAGTATTGGTAATATTATTGGTCTGAGGTTTATGGGCATTATCAGAATGCCATAATTCCCAGAAGGCAGGTCTTAAGCCGGTACTCCATCCCATCCAGGCAACATCATGTTTTTTTTCAAGAAATTTTTTAAATGTTGCTGACATATCAAGTTTTTGAAGCCTTAACTCTATCCCTGCTTTTTTTGCTTCTTCTTTTAAAACAACAAGTCTTTGAGTATGTTCTTCAAATCCATAGGTAACCTCAACACTGAAACGCTTTTTCCCTTTAAGCCATATACCGTCTGAGCCACGTTTCCAGCCTGATTTTGTCATAAGGGATTCAACTTTTTCAATGGAATACTTCCTGGGTTTAATTTTATTATTTGAATATTTACCATAACCCACATAGGCACTATTAAGTCTGAAATAATCATTTCTTAAGACCTTGGATATTACTTTTTTAATATTCATGCCATGGGCAAATGCTTGTCTTACATTAATATCTGAGAATATGGGTTTATCTGTATTCAGCCACATTCCACTTGCCGATTGCTGAGTATCATTAAAAAACCATATTTTTTCAGCATAACCATTTGTAAAAATTGGAATATTAGATTTTTCATGCCAGTATTCAGGTATTGTAAGAGAAAATATATCGATCTTTGTTTTTTTAAAATACTCAAAAAGCATATTATAATCTCTTATAACCTTAAAAATAACATTGTCCACGTTAAACCTGTTTTTAAAATATCTTAAATCCTTTGCCCACCAGTCTTTTTTTCTCTTAAACCTTACAAATTTCCCTTTTCGGAAATCAGAAATAATATAGGGTCCTGTGTTAGGAACAATTTTCCAATTATATTTATGGATAAAATCCTTATCTAATTTTTTGAAATAATGGGCTGGCACAGGTGTAATCCCAACAATCATATAAAGATCAGGTTTAGCTTTTGTGCTTTTTACAGCCAGAGTATAATCATCATAAACAATTACCTTGTCTATTTCTTTTGTATAATAATCATTATACCAGGGTGCTATAATATATTTTGACCGCATGAATTTTAAAGCATATACAAAATCCCAGGCTGTAACAGGTACATTATCAGACCATCTTGCCTTTTTATTGAGCTTAAAATACATTGTTTTTTTATCCTTGCCATATGCCCAGTGTGTTGCAAGCTCAGGTATGATATTTTCCGTATTGGGATGAATATTTATAAGGCTTAACTGGTTATCTAAAATCGCACTTCTAAAACTGCCATTGGAATCAGGTCCAACAGTTCTGAAAGTCATGGGGAAACTCATTATTGATAGATGTAAAGTCCCGCCTTTTTTTGCTTTTTTTGAAGAGAACAAAGGGTCTTTATCATTTGTCAGCCATTTAATGCCCACAGGCAGTTCAGCATATTTTCTTGACTGCTCAACCTGCTGTATGGGTGCTGTTTCAACAGATTTATCAATTTTTTGAAGTCCTGACTGTTCTTTATTTTCTTGATTTTGTCCGCATCCAATAAAAATTAAAATAAAAACCAAAAACAAAATCATTTTTTTATAACTAAGCATTATTTCTCCAAATCATCCAAGTATTATGTACAAATTCATTCAATTGTCTTGACCGCTAAACCATATTAATATAACATTCCAAGTATCAATGCCACAAAAAATTTCTTAACTCGCAAACGATTTTTTTAAAGGAGTTAAAACAATAAAATGGATCTAGCATCTTTTATCGGTATTATTTCCGGGATATCGCTTATTATAAGCGCAATACTTTTTGATGGTGATATACATAATTTTATTAATATACCCGGTATGATGATTGTTTTCGGGGGAACCCTTGCTACAACATTGCTTACATTTCAATTTCGAGATGTAATTGCAGCTTTTAAAGCAGCTTATTATGTTTTTTCCAAGGAAAAAGAAGACCCCAACGAATCTGTTGCAACCATGATAAAACTTTGCGATATCGCAAGAAGACAAGGACTTTTAGAACTCAGTAAAATTAAAACAGAATCAGGCTTTTTAAAAAAGGCCTGTGGTCTTATTGCAGACGGTTCTTCAGAAGAAGCCATAAGAGCAGCTCTTGTAACGGAAATAGAATCTTTACGTCTAAGACACTATATTGTACAAGATGTTTTCAGAAAGATGGGAACCTATTCGCCGGCATTTGGAATGCTTGGGACACTTATCGGACTTGTTCAAATGCTCAGTCACCTTCAGGATCCGTCAAATATAGGCAGCGCAATGGCAACAGCTCTTTTAACAACTTTTTATGGCTCATTGGTCTCAACTTTATTTTTCCTTCCCATTGCAGGAAAACTTAAATCAAGAACAGTCCTGGAAGTAATCAACCTTGAAATAATGCTCCAGGGATCAGTTTCCATTTTAGAAAGCACCAACCCTATCATGCTCTATGAAAAACTTTCTTCATTTATCTCGGCAAGGCTTAGACAACCTTATAGTCAAATGGGACCAAGGCGAAAAAAATGATAGGAAATAAAACCTTAAACTCCCTTATTCCTGACAACCAGGACCAGGCTTCCTGGCTCGTGGTATTTGCAGATATGATGACTTTGCTATTGGTTTTTTTTATTCTGCTTTATACACTTTCTTCCTTTGAGACCGGGAAATATAAAACCGCCATAAGCAAAATAAAGACTCAACTTGAAAACGATTCAGAGCTTACTGCCTTTACTGAGCTCATGGAATTGCCTGAAAACCTTGATACTCAAATTGTAATTGAAGACATCACAGGCTTGAGATCAAGAAAAGAAAACCTTGTTAAGGATATTAAAAAATTTGCTGCTATAGGCGGCAAAACAAATGATATTGCAACCCATGTTTTAAAAGGTAAAATCATTGTCCGCATCAAAGGCAGTGCCCTTTTTAAATCCGGAAAGGCTGATCTTAATAAAAATGCCATACCTGTTCTGGATGAAATAATAAAAGTGTTGTTTGATTACCCGGAATATAATATTAATATTCAAGGTCATACTGATGATGTGCCAATATCCACAAAGGAATTTCCCTCCAATTGGGAACTTTCAGCCATAAGGGCAACAAGTATATTAAAGCACCTTATCAAAAGAGGAATAAAGCCTGAAAGGCTTACAGCTACAGGGTATGGTAAAATAATGCCGATTATGGCAAATGATACAAAAGAACACCGTGCTTTGAACAGGAGAGTAGAATTTGTTCTGGAAAAAAAAGAAAACATCTATTAAAAAATTCATACATGAATCTGAAGACAAGCGGGAAACCTTTAGGTTTGTGTTTGATCACAATGATATTTTCCAAATTGAATTTCTCAATAAAACCATCAATCTCATTGACCTGTCTGCTGCCGGAATATCGTTTCAAAACCACGGATTTAACAAAAATGATCATGGAAAAACCAGATTAATTTTTGATTTTAAAAGACAAAACAATTCACCCATTATTTTAGAACCTGAAGTTCATATTATTAAAATAGATAAAAATAATATTTGCCGGGGGATTTTTAAGAACTTCCCAAAAGAAAATAAAGAGATAATTCATAAATATATTTTAGAAAAACAAAAAGAAAAAATAAGAAGGGCTAAATCCCAATGATACTCCACGTGGACATGGATGCTTTTTTTGCATCTGTGGAGCAAAGAGACAACCCTGCCCTGATGGGCAGACCCGTTGTTGTGGGTGGAAATTCCAAAAGAAGTGTTGTGTCTGCTGCAAGTTATGAAGCAAGGAAATTCGGAATTCATTCTGCAATGCCAATATATATGGCAAAACAGCAATGTAAGGAACTTTGCATTGTCCCGGTCAATATGGAAAAATATAAAAAAGAATCAAAAAAAATCATGGATATTTTCATGACATATTCACCCCTTATTGAGCAAACTTCTGTTGATGAAGCATATATTGATATTAAAGGATGTCAAAGATTATTTGGCAATAATAAAAAAATCATACTGAATATAAAAAATAGAATAAAAAAAGAAAGGAAATTAACCTGTTCGGTCGGAGCAGCGCCTGTACGCTTTCTTGCCAAAATAGCCTCGGATATTAATAAACCTGATGGTATATTTATAATTGAACAAGACATGGCAAAGGAATTTGTAAAAAATATTAATATAGAAAAAGTTCCAGGGGTGGGGAAAAAAGCTTTGGAGCAGATGAGAATATTAAATATTAAAAAACTCGGGGATATCCAAAAATTCAGTTTTTCTATTTTGGAAAAAAAATTTGGCAGTTTGGGGACAAAACTTGTTAATTATGCGGAGTGTATTGATGAAACGCCTGTGGATTCACTTGTCAGCCCGATAAGGAAACGAAAATCAATCTCCAGCGAATCAACTCTTAAAGATGACATAAATAATCTTGAAATTATTAAAAAACACCTACTTACACATTCTGCCATGGTTGGAAAAGACTTAAGAAAAAAAAATAAGAAGACAAATAATGTTGCAATCAAACTGAAATTTGCTGATTTTTCCCAGAAAACAAAACAAAAAATGGTCACTCCCCCTATTTCATCAACCCAGGCAATATATAGAGAAACACTGATCCTGTTAGACAAAATTAATATTACCAAGACAATTCGCCTTATTGGTGTGAATGTTGCATGTATAGATAAAAAAACAGGGCATTTCCAGATGGAGCTTTTAAATAATGCCCACGAACAAACAGAAAAATGGGAAAAAATTGACAGGGCAATTGATTCAATATCAGAAAAATTCGGAAATAATATTGTCAAAAATGCAATATTAAAGGATTGAAAATATAAATACAATAGGAGTATAGTGCAAATGACATCAAATAATATCCAAATGCATGTACTGATCTCAGGTATAGTACAGGGTGTATTTTTCAGGGCTGAAACCCAAAAAAAAGCCAACGAAAACAATGTTACAGGATGGGTTCAAAACCTTGATAACGGCAGTGTTGAAGCAGTGCTTGAAGGTGAAAAAGACAATGTCAACAAGGTGGTTGAATGGTGTAACCAGGGTCCGGATCCTGCCTTTGTAAGCAATGTTGATACAAAAGAGCTAAGTCCCTTATCAAACTTTGATAAATTTGAAATCAAATAATCATTTTTTCAAACTTTTTTTCAATGCTGCCGAATGCACATCAGCTGCCATATGAACAGGACTGTGATCATATATCGGATCCCATGATCCAGGATCAGCAGAACAAAAAAACTGAACTTCAAGTCCAAATCTGGTTAAAGCATAATCAATATCCAGACCTTCAACTTTTTTTGCCGCATCCCATGTTGCACCACAGGGAGAGCCTCTCAGCACTTCAATATTTTTAATAATTTTCCCGTCTGTACTAACAATAATTTCAGGTGAACCAAACATCTCACTATAATCACCAAGGCGAACCCGCCTTGAAAGTGAACATCATGTTGGAGGGCATACAGCATTTGGTTTAGTGATCTTTTTTCCTGACATGACCACAGATATATTCTGCTTTGCACAAAGGTCAGCAAGGTCTTCTGAAAGGTCAGGATGTTTTAAAAAATCAAGCACTATATCAGCATCAATCCTATCCGGAAGAAATTCAAATCCATCATCAATTACAGGTGGAAGGTTTGCTTCAATATCAATAATATTTACATCGAACTTATCTTGTCCAAACCTTTTAATACCCTGGGCTTTTCTTTCGCCTGCCCCATTCTGTTGTATAATTAAAATTTTCTGCATATCAAAATCCTAAATCCTGGTTTATTAATATAATTTTTATTCTTTTTTTTGGAAGACATTTTTCAGTTATTGCCCATGTGTTGCAAATCCTGTCAGGGCTGCTGCAATCATGGCAATAACCCTTTTCCCGGCAGGGAGTTTTTTTATCAAGGTTCATGGCATTCACAACAGCTGCATAATCTTTAATCCTGAGCATTGCACCTTCAAGATCTGCGCATATCTTATTTCTACCTATAAATAGAATCACATTTTTCGGTCCCCAGGCAATTGCTGCGACCCTATTTCCTATCATATCCAGATTTACCAGATGACCTGATTCAGTCAAGGCATTTGTACCCGTAATAAAAAGATCGACCAATAAAGACTTACGGCGCAATTCCATTTGGTCTTCAAAGCTGAAACTCTTATCAAAAGTATTAATAACATCATATTTTTTATCATCTTTTAAAGCATGGAAAAGCCCTGTGGATACAAAAGATGTGGATCCTCCCCAGGAAATACTTTTAACATTAAGTTTCGGTATAATTTCTTTTAAGGCAATATCCTTTGCTTTTTCAGCATTATCTGCAAGAAATACTTCAAAATTATTTTTTTGTAGAGCCTCTTTTACATTTTCAAGCTTAAGTTTCCAATAATTTTCAATGGGGTCTTTCATATATATTCTCCATATCAATTTGATATTAAAAACATTAGTTTAACTTAATTTATTTAAGATAGCCAACTATAAATATCTAAAAAAACAACTTTCGGTAAAAAACTTCAGCAATACTCGATTAAAAATTATTTTTAAGGTTAACAGGTGTAATCAGGTATAATATAGTCAAACCTCACGCATAAAAAAATAAATGGAAGAAGTGAGGCTTGGATATGCTTTTGCAGTTCAGGTTTCAATTGAAACGGATTCACTGCAAAAGCATATCCAAACCTCACTTTACCCGATCTTATACCATAAAAGACAATATGACATCAGCAATTCTCGGTGGTTATTTTTTATAAGTATTGCTAAGGCTTTCAGCTAATAATTAAATTTCTTTTTCGCATAAAATTCTCCAAGTATGGCGTA